>Ga0209948_1000067_pt1 | contig 28723 bp, 21 predicted proteins | sample SalPonR2_C_D2_MG_FD_185709 | JGI IMG/M metagenome (GOLD analysis project Ga0209948, IMG submission 185709) | Salt pond soil microbial communities from South San Francisco under conditions of wetland restoration - Salt Pond MetaG R2_C_D2_MG... ... | reverse complement strand
CAATGGGACGCCTTCGTCATGCCCTCGGAGTTCGAGGGCTTCTGCAATGCGCTGGTCGAGGCGATGGCCGCAGGGCTTCCGGTCGCCGTGTCGGATATCGAGACGCTGCGCGAGGTGGCGGGCGATGGCGCACTGCGCTTCGACCCTGAAGACCCCAGGTCCATCGGCGCGGCCATGGCGGAACTGGTGGACCTTCCGCGCCGGCCGAACCGTTTCGTCGAGCGCTACGACATGGCCCACACGGTCGCCCGCCATGTTGCGCTTTATGAGAAGCTGCTTGCTGGTCCGGGCCGCCTGCCTCTTGCGGGAAAGGACGTCCCTGGTGAATGATCAAGCGTCGATCTTCGCACCCGCGCGTGACGCGGGGCCGGCTGAGGCCTCCGGGGAGACCGACCTCATCCGTATGGGCGCGATCTTCGCCGCGATCGGTCGGGGCTGGTGGATCGTCCTTTTGGCGACGGCCGCCTGCCTTGCGCTCGCCTATCACTATGCGTTCAACGTCGCGACGCCGACCTACCGCGCGGCGGCCTCGATCGTGCTGGAAACCGGCGAACGGGCTTTCATCAGCTTCGATGAAAGCACCGGGCAGCTGTCGCGCGACACGTCCTCGCTGAATACGCAGATAGGGGTTCTGAGGGGTATCGACCTGATGGGCCGCGTGGTCGACGAGATGGCGCTCGATCAGGACCCGGAGTTCAATCCGATGCCTGTGGTCCCCCGGGACGGACGGCCCGACGCGCGCGAAGCGCAGATGGCGCGCGAGATTGCCCTGCGCAATCTGCTGGGCGCGGTGGAGGTGCGGAACCTGCCGGAAAGCCTGATCTTCGAGATTTCCGTGACCACGTCCGATTCGGGCAAGTCGATGGATATCGCGAATACGATCGTCGAGACCTATATCGCCGAACAGGTCGAAAGAAAGATTGCCGAAAGCCGGCGCGCGGCGGACTGGCTGCGCAACCGCGTTTCGGAACTGCAGAGCGAGCTTCTGGAGGTGCAGACCCAGGTCGATGATTTTCGCTTTGGCCCCAATGGGGCGACCACGGACACCATCGTTCGCCGCGAGCGACTGGTCAGCGAGGCAGAGGCCATTCGCACGCTCCACCGATACCTGCTGACGCGCCTGCAGGAGACCATCGCGCAGGAGGGTCTGCACCGCGCCGACAGCCGTATCCTGTCCTCGGCCATGCTGCCGCTCAGCCCCGCCGCCCCGCGGCAGACACGCATCCTCGTCGTCGGCGCGGTGGTCGGGCTGTTCCTCGGGCTGGTCGGCGTGTTCCTGCGCGAGACCACGCGCAAGGGCATCAGGTCGATCCGGATGCTCTCGCGCCTGACGCGATTACCGGTTCTGGGCGCGCTGCCGCGCGTTCCGTTTTCCCAGCGCCGCTCGGAGATGCGGGGTCTGGTCGGCCCGCGCGCGGCGCATTTCACCGAGGCCGTCGAGACCCTGCTGACCCGGCTGATGATCTCGCGGGTGGGCGACGGACCGCATGTGTTCGCCATCGTCTCCCCCCATAGCGGCGACGGCAAGACCTCGGCCGTCCTGTCGATGGCGCGGCAGTTCGCGGCGCGCGGGTTCCGCACACTGGTCATCGACGCCGATACGCGCAAGCGGACCCTTTCGGTGAATGCCGGCTTCAGCAGCCCGGGGCTGACCGCCGTTCTGGCAGGCGAGCCGCTGCAGGATGGCGTGGCGCAGGACCCGGTGCTTGGATGCGACGTTCTGGGCATCCCCGCGCGGGTCGGCGAGGCCGAGGCGATACCGGATGTCGGCGCGATCCTGAGGCTGCTGGAAGCCGCGCGCTTTGCCTACGACATCACGATCATCGACACGCCGCCACTCAACGCTGTCGCAGATGCGCTCCCCTTCGCCGCCGAAGCGGACAGCGTCCTGCTGATGGCGCGCTGGAACAAAACGTCGGCCGCCGACCTCGACGCGGCCCTCGAGACACTGGCCCAGATCGGGGCCACACCGTGCGGTGTGGTGGTGACGCAGGTCAAACCCTCGATCCTGGGCCAGGCCGGCTACGCAAGCTACTTCAAGCGTGTCTAGAGGTCGGCCGTTTCCCCTGCCGAAATCCCGCGATCCGGGCCGGCCGGCGCGGCATCAGCGCGGTTGCGCAAGGGGCGGTCCTGTGCGATCACACTTTTAAAATTTCTATACGGTTCGGTTCAGTTTGATGGTGGACTACGCGAAACAGCGCGTGACGATGGTCGACACGCAGGTGCGGCCTTCGGACGTGACGAAGTTCCCGATCATCGACGCCATGCTCGAGGTGCCCCGCGAGGCGTTTCTGCCAGATGCCCGGCGCGACATGGCCTATGTGGGCGGTCCGATCGAGATCGCGCCGGGGCGCGCGCTGCTCGATGCGCGCACGATCGCCAAGATGCTCGATGCGGCCGACCTCGAGCCGGCGGACGTGGTACTCGAGATCGGGTCGGGGACGGGCTATTGCACGGCGCTACTCGCGCGACTGGTCGAGGCAGTGGTCGCGGTCGAGGAAGATGCCGATCTCGCCTCCGACGCCGACGCCACGCTGTCGGATCAGGGTGTAGACAACGCCGCCGTCGTGACGGGGCCGCTGGTCGAGGGCCATGCCAAGGCGGGCCCCTATGATGCGATCCTGATCTTCGGCGGAATCGAGGCGTTTCCGGATGCGCTTGGCGATCAACTCGCCGAGGGCGGGCGCATTGTGGGTATCTTCATGAACGGCGCGCATGGCGAGGTCCGGGTCGGGCTGAAATCCGATGGCTGGCTGAGCTGGCGCATGGAGTTCAACGCAAGCGCCGAGGTCCTGCCAGGCTTCGAACGGGCTGAGACATTCAGCTTCTGAACAGGTGCCGCCCGACCTTTGGCCGGACGGTGCGCGCGCAACGACAGGACCGATGGAAAACAGGTCCGGTGGCGAGACAGCGGAAAAGAGCTTGGGGGATGAGCATGGGTGGTTTCTTTGTCGGACTGACGCGCGGTGCGCTTGTCTTTGGCATGGCGGTGGCCATGACGCTCGTAGCTCCCGGCGCGGGGCGTGCAGACAGCCTCCGGGCGGCGATGTCGGACGCCTATGTGAACTCCGCGCTTCTTGAACAGAACCGGTTCCTGCTGCGCCTCGACGATGAAGGTGTCGCGCAAGCCGTGGCGCAGCTGCGCCCGACGCTGTCCTTCGTGGCCTCGGCAAACCGCGACCTGGTCGCAGATACCACCACGGCGACGGCGAGTCTCGTCGCGGAATGGGTGCTCTATGCCGGCAACAGCCGCCGCCTCGCCATCGAAGCGGCGCGCGAGACCGTGCTGGCCGCGCGTCAGGGCCTTGTCGATGTCGAACAGCAGGTGCTGCGCGATGCGGTGACCGCCTATCTGAACGTCTGGCGCGATCTTCAGGTCGTGAATGTGCGCGAGGCGAATGTGCGCGTCGTCACCCAGCAGTTGCGCGCCGCGCGTGACCGGTTCGAGGTCGGAGAGGACACCCGGACCGATGTGGCCCAGGCCGAGGCGCGGCTTGCACAGGCGCGTTCGGCGCTGGCCGCGGCACGCGGACAGCTCGAGATCAGCCGGGAGCTCTTCGCGCTCGCAGTGGGGCGTTACCCCGGCGCGCTTGCCGGTCCCGGACCGGTCCCGGGCTTGCCGCGCAGCGAGGAAGAGGCCGACGGCCTCGCGCGCCAGAACGCGCCTTCCATCCTGCGGCTCCAGCACGAGGTGACGGCCGCCGAGCTTGCCGTGCAAGGGGCGCGCGCGTCCTATCGTCCGACGATCACGCTGGACGGACGCGCGACCAACACGTTCGAATCCCCCTTCCCCGGCGGCGAGGGCGAGGGCGCCTCCATCGGGCTGACCCTGACGCAGCCGATCTATCGTGGGGGACAGCTCGCCTCGCTGGAGCGTCAGGCGCTCGCCCAGGCCGGCGCGGTGCGCGCCTCGCTCAATCAGCAGACACTCGTCAACGTTCAGGTCATGGGCAACGCATGGGCCCAGCTGCGAATCGCCAATGCCCAGATCCAGGCTGCGGATCAGCAGATCTCGGCTGCCGAACTGGCCTTCGAGGGCGTTCGGGAAGAGGCCTCGCTGGGCGCGCGCACCACGCTCGACGTTCTCGACGCCGAGCAGGACGTTCTCGACGCGCGGATCAGCCGGATCGAGGCGCAGGCCAACCTCTATTCCGCGGCCTACGCGATCCTTGCCGCGGGAGGGCTTCTGACCGTCGAGCGGCTGGGCCTCGACGTTCCCGGCTACGATCCCGCCGCCTATTCCGACCTCGTCTCCGGTGCGCCGGCGCGCATTCCCAGCGCGCAGGGCGATCGGCTCGACCGCATCATGGGTCGTATCGGGCGCGACTGAGCCTTGCCTCATGGGCGGCCTGTGGCCGATCCGGCACGGGGCTTGAGCGGTTCTTGGCGTTCCCCTGCGCCCACTGCGTTGTGCGCGGTCGCGGGTGCCGTTATTCTCCGTGCAGTTTCGGGACAAACGGTCCCTTTGGGTGGGGACATCGAAAGCCCGGATGCTACGGTCCGGACGGTCTTGGACGCGGGTCCGAAAACGGATCCGATAAGGAGTGAACACTATGCCCGATCCAGCGAAATCCGTTGGTGACATCGATGACGTGCTGTCCTCCATCCGGCGCCTCGTGGCCGAGCAGCCTGTTCCTGCACCTGCCGACACGAATCGCCACTCTCATGCCGCGCCACGGCCCGGCGCGGAAGACCGGCTGGTCCTGACGCCCGCGTTGCGCGTCACGGATCGCGACGGTCCGGCTCGGGCGGGTGTTCCGGATGCGGGTGGCGGCGGTGACACGACTGGACCGGAAGAGTTGGCGGAAACCACGCCCGGGCTCGCGGAGATCACGCCGGAGCATGCCGAAAGCACGGTCGAGACTTCCGTGTCCGACACGCCCGACGAACAGACCGAAGCGACAATTGACGGGATGCGGACCAAGACCGCGCAGGACCCTGATCTGGCCGTGGCCGAAATGACCGGCACGCTTCAGGGGCAGGGCGGCGATATCACCGCTTCGGAGCAGGCCAGGATCGAGGCGTCTGAGCGGGACGACAAAGACACGCCGACCGAGACGCCATCAGCCCAAGTGTCCGAGGCCGCCGAGGCGCTGGATCCTTCCGATGAAGGCCCCTCGGCGTCCGCCGACGAGCCGCTTCAGCCCGCACTCGACAACCCCGCGCCAGAGACGTTGGCGCATGCTCCGGCCAATGATGCCGGTCGGCCCGAGACGCGCGACGACAGTCCGGAACCGCCGCTCGAAGCCGCCGAGGATGGCCTCGTGGCGCAAAATGACACGACTGTGCCTGACGCGGCGGCGGCCACGGATGAATCGCATGTGATCGGCGATGACGGTTGGCGGCCGGAGATGCGCCTGTTCGACTGGGACGCCTCGGCGCAGACCGGGGACGCCGCTCCGGACGGGTTGCCGTCGGAGGCCGGGCAATTCGAATCCGAGACCGGAGACGCGAACTGGCCCGATGAAACCGCCGATCGCGCCGCCCTCGACCTCGCGGCCGTCCGCGAAACAGTGGTGACCGACACAGCGGACGATGCGAGCACCGGAGACGGCCGCTCCACGGAGGGCGCGGTGGCTGGCTTCACCCCGATCTTCTCGCGTCGGGCGACCGGCCCCGCCGTGCGCGACGCGTCTGCCGCAGATGCGCCGCCGGCCACGCCGGGGGATCGCGTCCCGCCGGGCGAATCGCAGCCGGCGGCATCGGGCGCTCCTTCGGTGGGCGATCTCACCGACACGCACGCTGCCGAGACCGCCGAAACGGCGTCGATCCACGCGATCGCAGCGGAGGAAGTGCAAGCCGAGGGCACCGCGACCGACGGCGGTGACACGGAACCGGGCATGACCGGCGCAGACGCCATGACCTTCTGCAGCGTTCGCGACACCGGCAAGGAGGCCCCCGAGGCAGAGGTCATGGCGCCAGATCCGGAAGCGATCGACACGGCGCCTCTTGCGGATGATCTCCCGTCGCGCGCCACTATTCAGGACGAGAGCGAACGCACCGACTCTGGTGCCCGTCTGACTGTCCTCGTGGGCAAGGACGAGCCTGACACCGTCGAAGCTGGCGCATCGCCTGAGGCCGCAGACGCTCCGGGTGCAGGCGATCTGCGATCAATCGAAACGCGCATCCTCGAGGAAGAGGTCCTGCGCCGCATCGTGGCCGAAGCCGTGCGAGAAGAGTTGCAAGGCGCCTTGGGAGAACGGATCACCCGCAACGTCCGCAAGCTGGTGCGACGCGAGATCAGGCTCGTTCTGGCCGCCGACGAACTCGATTGACGCAGTTGTGGCCGGAAAACGCGGTTCCGGTTCGGCAGATCCGGGCTTGAAATGAAGGATAGGGAGCACAAGCTCTAGGCATGTTCCCGATCCGCGACCACAACCCGTCCGACCGCACGCCTTTCGTGACCTGGGCACTGATCGCGATCAACGTGGTCGTGTTCCTCAGCTATTTCCCCTCCATTGCCGGTGACGAACGGCTCCTTATGTCGTTCTTCGATCAATGGGCACTCGTGCCGCGCGAGACCATGAGCGGCGAGGGCGGCCATACGCTGGTGACTTCCATGTTCCTGCACGGGGGCTGGATGCACCTGATCGGTAACATGCTGTTTCTCTACATCTTCGGCGACAACATGGAGGATCTGCTGGGGCATCTGGGCTTTCTGGCCTACTACCTCGCCTCGGGCCTCGCGGCCGCCGGCGGCCAGATTCTCGCCGATCCGAGCTCCACCGTGCCGATGGTCGGTGCGTCGGGCGCGATCGCCGGCGTGATGGGGGGGTATCTCCTGATGTTCCCGCGGGCGCGGATCGATGTCCTCGTGATCATCATTTTCCTGATCAAGATCTTCACGATCCCCGCTTGGCTGATGCTGGGTATCTGGTTCGGCCTGCAACTGGTCAATGGCCTGTCGATGGACGTGGCGGGCGGCGGCGTTGCCTATTGGGCCCATGCGGGCGGCTTCATCGCCGGTGTCCTGCTGGTACTGCCTGCGTTCCTGCGGCGCGGCGGGCCGGCCTACTGGGCGCGGACCCATGGCAAACCGCCCCACGAGGAAGTCGAATATGTCGTGTCGCGCTCGCGCCGCAGCCCGATACCGACCGTTCGTCGGGTCCGCTCGTCGCGCGACGTCAATCGTCCGCTTGCCGACCTGAGCCGGGTGCCCCGCGCCGGACAGCGCCGCGGCCCCCGCACGCCATGGTCCGGGGGGCGCGATTGAGCAGCTACCGGGTCGCCCCTGTCAGCTCTGGTCGAATCGAAGGCCGGCGAGTCGTCATCGAGGGCGCGCAAGGTGTGGCAAAATCTTGACAAAACCTTGATAGATCTGGGGCAGCGTCTAGGTATGGGTGGAACAGACGCTCAGAGCACCGAATTTCGTGCGAATTGTCGCCTAGCTATGCACCTTGCGCATACCATGACTGCGAAAAACGCATCACAGTAGTGCATCAAAATTGGGCATAAGGAGCGTCACGCCGGAAATTGCAAGAGCAAAAACATAAAGGACGACGAAATGCGGGATTTCGTTGATGGCACAGCCTTCAACTTCGAACAGGGTCAACGGTCGCGGAAGCTCTTCGCGGCGGTGGTCCTCGCTGCGCTCGATGACGCCATTGCCGATGACAAGAAATACGGCAACGGGCCCGATCAGATTGCGCGCTGGGCGCGGTCGCGTGACGGCCGGGAGGTTCTGAGCTGTGCAGGGATCGATCCGAACGAGCGCGTGGTTCAGGGCCTGATGAATTTCGTCGCCGCTGGCGTGCGCACATCGGTCGCCCTCAGCCGCGAGGAAAGCGAGCGCCGCAGCCAGGCCGAGGCCGAGGCCGCCTGACCTGAACCCTGTAGAAGCTGCCCAGAAACGCGCCTTCGGGCGCGTTTTTCTTTGGCGCGTTCTAGTCGGCCGACAGGATGCTTGCGAGCGCGGGGTTGGGGAAACGGCGGGGCAGGGTGATGGCCCAGAACGCCTCGTGCAGGTCCGGCAGGCGCAGCGCCTCGACCAGTATGCCGGCCTCGAGTTCATCCTGAACGACGATCGGCGGAACCAGAGCGAGGCCCGTATTCTCCCGCGCGAGCAGACGCAGCATGGCCATGTCGTCGGCCTCGGCCGCGATCATGGGCGCGAGGCCTTCCCGCGCCATCAACCGGTCGAAATCGGCCCGGACCGCGCTGCCTTCGGCGGGCAGGACCAGCGGTTGAGACGCGATCACCGACGCAAGATCCGCCGCCTGCCGGAGCCGTGACGGGTGTCCGACAAGGCTGACCGGCTGATCATCGATCCGGTGCTCCCGCCACGGCGTCGCGGCATCATGGCGGGGTGGTGCGTTCGTCAGCACGACGTCGAGCCGCAGCGCCTCCAGCTCGCCCAGCAACTCACCGATCGATCCCGAGCGCAGTATGACCGAAACGTCGGGATCCTGCACGAGCGGTCGGAGAAAATTCAGCTGGAAGTTGCGCGACAGGGTCGCCAGCGCGCCCACACGAATGACCTGCCCTGCGCCCGAGCGACCGGCCAGCGTTTCCACCAGCTCGTCGCCCGCCGCGAAGGCCCGTTCGGCGCAGTCGAAGGCGATCCGCCCCGCCTCGGTCAGGGCCATCGTCCGTCCGCGACGTTCGAACAGTGCATGACCAAGCCGTGTTTCCAGCGACTTGATCTGGGTCGAGACCGCCGATTGCGCCACCCCCAGCTTCTCGGCGGCACGCGTGAGGTTTCCTTCGGCGGCGACGGCGCGGAAGGCCCTTAGGTGAGTATAGTTCAGCAGGCTCATGCGTTCACATTATTGGAACGATGGGGTCGCCGTAAATCGCAAATGACGAAGGGTGCCGAGCGGCGGGTTCAGCTTGTTCGGACACGGTTCTCATCGCATCGCTGTCTGGACCGATTTCAAAGCCGGGTAGAGCGCCCGGTAGCCTTGCAGCCGGGATTGCAGCCGGTCCGTTTCGGCCGACCTTGGCTCGAACCACTGCCGCACGTCGGGTTTGCGCATGACCTCCGCCGCGCTGCCGCCGCCGGAGGCGACGCAGGCCAGCCGCGCGGCGCCAAGCGCGGGCCCGATATCGGCGCCCTCGCTCCGGCCCAGCCGGCACGACGTGGCGTCGGCGATGGTCTGCATCAAGAAATCGCTGCGCGTTCCGCCGCCGATGGCAAGGAGCGTCTCGGGCATCGTGCCGGCCGCTGACAGCGCGTCGATGGCGTCGACGAAGGAGAAAGCCACGGCCTCCACCGCCCCGCGCATGAGGCTGCCCTGCGTGGTGGCCTCGCCCAGTCCCTGGAACCCGGCGCGAATCTCCGTGTCCCCATGGGGCGTCCGCTCGCCCGTGAGGTAGGGCAGGAAGAGTGGCCCGGACGGGCCCGCCTCGGCCTCGGCCAGCAGCTCCCCGATGGGCCGTCGCAGAAGGTCGGCGAGCCACGCGAGGGGTCGCGCGCCGTTCAGCATCGCCGCCATCTGGAACCAGTGGTCCGGCAACGTGTGGGCATAGGCGTGGATGCGGCTGGCGGGGTTGGGGCGATAGTCGGAGGTCGTCACGAACAGTTGGCCAGAGGTGCCGAGCGAGATGAAGCCGTCCCCGTCCGCGATGGCACCGATCCCGACGGCCCCCGCCGCCGCGTCGCCTCCGCCCGCAGCAACGGGAATCCCCGCCGGCAGGCCGAGCTCTTCCGCCGGGCCGGGCATCAGCTCGCCCGCGATCTCGGTTCCGTGGCGTAGCTCCGGCAGCCAGTCGATTTCGGTCGCGCTGACGCGGCAGAGTTCTGCGGACCAGTGGCGCGTGCGCTCATCGAGCCACGAGGTTCCGGCCGCGTCCGACGGGTCTGTCACCGACCGGCCATGGAGCCGCAAGCCTATGTAGTCCTTGGGCAGGAGGACCGATGCGATGCGTGCATGGGTGCTGGGCTCGTGCCGCGACAGCCAAAGAAGCTTTGGTGCAGTGAAACCGGGCATGGGCAGAACGCCCGAGATCTCGCCGATCCGGGGCTCGGCCGCGAGCATGTCGGCGCATTCGGCGGCGGCGCGCGCGTCGTTCCACAGGATGACGGGGCGCACCGGCTGCTGATCGGCGTCGAGCAGGACGGCGCCGTGCATCTGGCCGGACAAGCCGATTGCCCGCACCTGCGCGCGGAGCGGCGGCGGTAGCGCGGCGATGGCCGCGCGGGTCGCGGCCCACCACGACGCGGGGTCCTGTTCGCTTGCCCCGTCGAACGGGTTCGAGACGGTGAGTGACGCCGATCCGGTCGCCTCGACTTCGCCGCCCGGGTCGATGACGCAGGCCTTCACCGCCGATGTTCCGAGGTCGATCCCGAGATACATGACTTTGATCCTTCTGCGTCGCGCGCCCGTCCGGCCTTCCACCCGGGGATGGCTTGTGCGACCTTGATCGCCAATCCCGCGAGTGCCGGAAGCCAACCGGCCCGATGGGGGAGATGCAAGAAAAAACTTTACTCGCGTCATATTTTGAGGATTTTCTGGAGTGCGATCTGGACCGAACGGGCCGCCCCGCCCGGAGCAACGCGAAGGGGCCATGTCATGAGCGAGCAAAAGATCCGGAACATGGAAGAGTTCGCCGCGCTGAGCGGGCTTTCCCGTCCGACCGTTTCGAAATACTTCAACGATCCCGCCAGCGTCCGCCCGACGACACGCGAGCGCATCGAGGCGGCGCTGGAGCGTTACGACTTCCGGCCCAATATCTTCGCGGTGAACCAGAACCGCAGCCTGACGAAGAATGTCGGCATCGTCGTGCCCTATCTGGCAGACCCGTTCTTCGCCGAGATCGCGCGCATCATCGAATTGCGCTGTATCGAGGCGGGGTTCTCGCCGATTCTCTACAGCGCGCACGGCGAGCGAAAGCTGGAGAAAGAGATCCTCGAGGGGCTGACCGCGCTCAAGCCTGCCGGGGTGTTCATGGCGCCGCTCGGGCGGCTTTCGGACCGCGCCGCCATTGAACGATTTTGCCGCGACGTGCCCACGGTCCTGTTCGACAGCAATATCGACGGGATGGGTGAAGCCTTTGTGGGATCTGACAACTTCAGCTTCGTGAAGCAGACGGTGGATTATCTTTGCCGCACCGGGTCGCCGCCCTGTTTCTTCGAGATGCGCAACCCCGCGAACCCCAACGCCAACAAGCGGCGCCACGCCTATATCCGGATCATGGAAGAGGCGGGGCTGGAGCCGCATGTCGTCAAGGTCGAAGGCGAGGGCTGGGGTTTCGAGGAGATCGGGCGGCAGGGTGCCCATGACGTGATCGCCTCCGGCGGACTGGCGACGGATACGGTCCTTTGCAGCAACGACCGACTCGCTATCGGCTTTCTCGCAGCCTGTTACGAGCGCGGCTTGCGGGTCGGGCGGGGTGAGGGATGCGCGCTTCGGATCGCGTCCCATGACGATCACCCGTTCTCTCGCTTTACCTGTCCGTCGCTCACGACGGCGGCCCATGAATACGAGGCGGTGGCCGACAAGTGCATGGAAACGCTGTTTTCCCTGATCGAGGCGGGCGGGCGCTTTGGCGCGCGGACCGAGACGCTGATCCCCGCTCGACTGATCCTGCGTACCTCTGCATGATGATCAAAATTAGCGCGCGTAAAGAAAAATCTTGACGCACGGCAAATTCAGGCCGTAGCCTTCACGCTACATAACATCCAATTTAGGGAGGATTAGGATGTCCCCGAGAACCGCGCTCCGCGCGTCCTCTGCCCTTGCACTCTGCGTTTTCGCAACCGCCGCATCGGCCCAGGACACCACCATCACCATCGCCACCGTCAACAACGGCGACATGATCCGCATGCAGGGCTACACGGATCTGTTCACCGAGCAGACCGGCATTGGCGTCGAATGGGTCACGCTGGAAGAAAACGTCCTGCGCCAGCGCGTGACCACCGACATCACCACCAGTGGCGGCCAGTTCGACATCATGACAATCGGCATGTACGAGACGCCGATCTGGGGCGCCAATGGCTGGCTCGTGCCGCTCGATGACCTCTCCGAGGAATACGACGTCGACGACATCCTGCCCGCCATGCGCGGCGGCCTGAGTCATGACGGTACGCTCTATGCGGCACCGTTCTACGGCGAAAGCTCCATGGTGATGTATCGCACCGACCTCATGGAAGCGGCAGGGCTCGAGATGCCCGACGCGCCCACATGGCAGTTCATCCGCGAAGCGGCCGCGGCGATGCACGACACCGAGAACGAAGTCTATGGCATCTGTCTGCGCGGTAAGCCCGGCTGGGGCGAAGGCGGCGCGTTCATCACGGTGACGGCGAATTCCTTCGGCGCGCGCTGGTTCGACGAGGACTGGAACGCCCAGTTCGATCAGCCCGAGTGGGAAGAGGCGCTGACCTTCTTCGTCGACCTGATGAACAGCTACGGACCCCCGGGCTACGCTACCAACGGCTTCAACGAGAACCTGTCGCTGTTCCAGCAGGGCCGTTGTGGCATGTGGATCGACGCGACCGTCGCCGCGTCCTTCGTGACCAACCCCGATGACTCCACCGTGGCCGACAGCGTCGGCTTCGCGCTGGCGCCGAACGCGGAAGGCGTCGAGAAGCGGTCGAACTGGCTTTGGGCCTGGGCGCTTGCCATCCCGGCCGGCACCCAGCAGGAAGACGCCGCCAAGCAGTTCATCGAATGGGCGACCTCGCGGGAATACATCGAGCTCGTGGCCGAGAACGAGGGCTGGGCCAATGTGCCCCCGGGCGCGCGCAACTCGCTCTACGAGAATCCTGCCTATCAGGAAGTGCCCTTCGCCCACATGACGCTGGAGTCGATCGATGCTGCCGATCCGACCAACCCCACGGTTGATCCGGTGCCTTACGTCGGCATCCAGTTCGTAGCGATCCCGGAATTCGCGGGCATCGCCACGGAGGTGAGCCAGGAGTTCGCCGAAGTCTATGCCGGTCAGCAAACCGTGGCAGAGGCGCTCGAGAATGCTCAGGCGCTGACCAATGACGCGATGGAGGCGGCGGGTTACCGCTAGATCCTTTCTCCCGAGCCTCCCGGGGGCGGTCCTTCGCCGCCCCCGGGTCTTTCGCCCTCCGCAAATACGACGACACTCCGCGCGAGGGGCGATCCCGCCCACAGGTGAGGTGCATCCATGGCGACCCGGCATTCCCGTTCCGCGGCAAGACTGATGATGGCGCCGGCCGTGATCCTGCTTCTGGGCTGGATGCTCGTGCCGCTGACGATGACGGTCTATTTCTCGTTCAAGCGCTACCTGCCGATGCGGGGGGACTCGCTGGAACGCGGCCTCGACTGGGTGGGCTTCGAGAATTACGTCCGCTTCATCAGTTCCAGCTCCTTCTGGCCGAGCGTTCAGGCGACGCTGCTGATCGTCGGCGGCGTGCTGGTCATCACCGTGATCCTCGGCATCCTGCTCGCGATCCTTCTCGACCAGCCGTTCTGGGGACAGGGCGTTGTCCGCATTCTCGTGATCGCGCCCTTCTTCGTCATGCCCACCGTCTCGGCGCTGGTGTGGAAGAACATGATGATGGACCCGGTGAACGGAATGTTCGCCCATCTGTGGCGCTTCTTCGGGGCCGAGCCCGTGTCATGGATGTCGGACGCCTCGGTGCAGTCGATCATCCTGATCGTCTCGTGGCAGTGGCTGCCCTTCGCGACGCTCATCCTTCTGACCGCGATCCAGTCGCTCGACAGCGAACAGCTGGAGGCCTCGGAGATGGACGGCGCGCCGGTGCTCGCGCGCTTCTGGTTCATCGTGCTGCCGCATCTGGGCCGGGCGATCACCATCGTCATCCTGATCCAGACGATCTTTCTTCTGTCGATCTTCGCCGAGATCTTCGTGACCACGGGCGGCTCCTTCGGGACCCGGACGCTGACCTACCTGATCTTCCAGCGGGTGGTGGACAGCCAGAACATCGGCCTGGGATCGGCGGGCGGCGTCTACGCGATCATCCTCGCCAACATCATCGCGCTCTTCCTGATGCGCATCGTCGGCAAGAACCTGGACCGGTAGGGGGCGACCATGGCACGCGCAGTTTCCACACGCCGCAAGATCATCACCACCGCCGTCGCATGGGCGATCGGGCTGACGATCTTCTTTCCGATCTTCTGGACGATCCTCACCAGCTTCAAGACCGAGGCGCAGGCGATCAACAACCCGCCACTGTTCTGGGGCTTCGATTTCACGCTGGAGAACTACGCCGTCGTGCAGGAGCGTTCGGACTACATGCGCTTCTTGTGGAACTCCGTGATCATCGCGGGGGGATCGACCTTCCTCGGCATCCTCGTGGCGGTGCCGGCGGCGTGGTCCATGGCCTTCGTGCCGTCGCGCCGGACCAAGGATATCCTGCTCTGGATGCTGTCGACCAAGATGCTTCCGGCGGTTGGCGTGCTTTACCCGATCTCGCTGATCTTCGTTCAGTTCAACCTGCTGGACACCCGCATCGGCCTGACGCTCGTGCTGATGCTCATCAACCTGCCGATCATCGTGTGGATGCTCTACACCTATTTCCGCGAGATCCCCATCGACATCCTCGAAGCGGCACGGATGGACGGCGCGGGCCTGAGGCAGGAGATCCTTTATGTCCTGACGCCCATGGCGATCCCGGGCATCGCCTCGACGGTGCTTCTGAACATCATCCTCGCGTGGAACGAGGCGTTCTGGACGCTCAACCTGACGGCCGCCAGCGCGGCACCGCTCACGGCCTTCATCGCCAGCTATTCGAGCCCCGAGGGTCTCTTCTACGCCAAGCTCAGCGCGGCCTCGACCATGGCCATCGCGCCGATCCTGATCCTCGGCTGGTTCAGCCAGAAACAACTCGTCCGGGGCCTGACCTTCGGCGCGGTAAAATGAGCCCTCAAGCAGCGAAGCGGTAGGGCGAGAAAAGACCAGCCCTCAAGCAGCGAAGCGGTAGGGCGAGAAAACACAAGCCCTCAAGCAGCGAAGCGATAGGGCAATAAGACACCAGCTCTCAAGCAGCGAAGCGGTAGGGCAAAAAAAGACCAGCTCTCAAGCAGCGAAGCGGTAGGGCAAAAGGGAGACAAGAACCCATGGGACGCATCACGCTCGACAAGGTTGCGAAGTCCTTCGGAGAGGTCGAGGTCATCCCGCCGCTCGACCTGACAATCGAGGATGGCGAGTTCGTCGTCTTCGTCGGCCCTTCGGGTTGCGGCAAGTCGACGTTGCTGCGGCTCATCGCGGGGCTGGAGGACGTCAGCGCGGGCGAGATCCGCATCGACGGGCAAGACGCAACCGCCGTACCACCCGCCAAGCGCGGGCTGGCCATGGTCTTCCAGTCCTACGCGCTCTACCCGCACATGTCGGTGCGCAAGAACATCGCCTTCCCGCTGCGCATGGCGGGCCTGGACGCGGCCGAGCAGGAGCGGCGCGTCAGGGGTGCGGCGGACGTGCTCAACCTCACCGACTATCTCGACCGGCGGCCCGGCCAGCTGTCGGGCGGCCAGCGCCAGCGCGTGGCCATCGGTCGGGCCATCGTCCGCGAGCCGTCTGCCTTTCTCTTCGACGAGCCGTTGTCGAACCTCGACGCGGCGCTGCGTGTTGGCATGCGGCTGGAGATTTCCGAGCTGCACAATCGGCTCAAGACGACGATGATCTACGTGACCCATGATCAGGTCGAGGCCATGACCATGGCCGACAAGATCGTGGTCCTGCGCGCCGGCAATATCGAGCAGGTGGGCTCCCCGCTGGAGCTGTACCGCGCGCCGCGCAACCTCTTCGTGGCGGGGTTCATCGGTAGCCCCAAGATGAACCTGATCGGCGGGGACATCGCCGCACGCCACGAGGCCACGACCATAGGCATCCGGCCCGAGCACATCTCCGTTTCACCCGACGCAGGCGAGTGGCGCGGCACGGTCGGCGTGTCGGAGCATCTTGGGTCAGACACGTTTTTTCATGTCACCTGCGACGGCATCCCCGACCCTGTGACGGTCCGTGTGGGCGGTGAGGTAGACCTGCATTACGGCGATGCGATCTGGCTGACCCCCGACCCCGAGCACCTGCACCGGTTCGACCGCGAAGGGCTGAGGGTCGCATGAAACGGCTTGAGGGAAAGACGGCGCTCATCACCGGGGCCGCGCGCGGCATCGGTCGCGCCTTCGCGGAGGCCTATGTGCGCGAGGGCGCGCGGGTGGCCATCGGGGACATCGACATGGACCGCGCCTGCGCCTCGGCTGCCGAGATCGGTGAGGCGGCCATCGCCGTCGAGATGGACGTCACACGGCAGGAAAGCATCGACGCCGCCGTGGCATCGACCGTTCGCGCCTTCGGACAGATCGACATCCTGATCAACAACGCCGCCATCTTCAGCGCAGCCCCGATCGTCGAGATCGAGCGGGCTGACTACCAGCGCGTCTTCGACATCAATGTCTCGGGCATGCTTTTCACCATGCAGGCCGTGGCGCGGCACATGATCGACAAGGGCATCAGGGGTCGCATCATCAACATGGCAAGCCAGGCCGGACGACGGGGCGAGCCGCTGGTCGCGGTCTATTGCGCCAGCAAGGCCGCCGTCATCAGCCTGACGCAGTCGGCGGGGCTGAACCTCATCGGCCACGGCATCAACGTGAACGCCATCGCACCTGGCGTCGTGGACGGTGAGCACTGGGACGGCGTGGACGCCTTTTTCGCGAAATACGAGGGCAAGGCGCCGGGCCAGAAGAAGCGCGAGGTGGGCGAGGCCGTGCCCTTTGGCCGGATGGGGCGGGCGGAGGACCTGACCGGCATGGCCGTTTTCCTCGCCTCGGACGAGGCCGAGTACATCGTGGCGCAGTGCTACAACGTCGATGGCGGCCAATGGATGAGCTGATGCAGGCAAGCCGTCCCATCCAACTATCCGACGCGACCCTGGCCGACCTGCCGGAGGGCATCGAGCGTCCGCGCTACGACCGGAGCCAGCTGACGCCCGGCATCGTCCATATCGGGCTGGGTAACTTCCACCGCGCGCACCAGGCCTGGTACACCCATCGTCTGATGCAGGAGGGGCGCGCGCTCGATTGGGCCATCCTCGGCGCAGGTGTCCGCCCCTACGACGCCGCCATGCGCGCGAAGCTCCTTGCGCAGGACTGCCTGACCACGCTGATCGAACTCGCGCCCGACAGCCGTTCGGCCGAGGTGACGGGCGCGATGATCGATTACCTCCCCATCGAGGACGGCAACGGCCCGCTGATCCGCGCCATGGCCGATCCGCGAATTCGTATCGTCGGGCTGACCGTGACCGAGGGCGGGTATTACATCGACGGGGCGACGGGCGGGCTTGATACGCGCCATCCCGATATCGTCCACGATGCGGCGCATCCAGACCGCCCCCGCACGGCGTTCGGCGCCATGGTCGCGGCCCTTCGCCTCCGCCGAGCCGCCGGTCATGGGCCCTTTACCGGATTGTCCTGCGACAACCTGCGGGGCAACGGCGCGATCCTGCGGCAGACGGTGGTCGGCCTTGCCCGGTTGAGCGACCCCGCGCTGGCCGACTGGATCGACGTCGAAGCCGCCTTTCCCAATTCCATGGTCGACAGCATCGTGCCGGCCACGGGGCCGGCCGAACTGGAATTGGTGCGCGAGATAGGCATCGCCGATGCCGCCCCCGTCACGCATGAAAACTTCCGCCAATGGGTGATCGAGGACGCCTTCTGCGCCGGCCGTCCCGATTGGGATCTCGTCGGGGCGACCTTCACCGACGATGTGCATGGCTACGAGATGATGAAGATCCGCATCCTCAATGCCGGCCACCAGTTACTGGCCAATGCCGGAGAGCTTCTGTCGGTGCCCACTATCGCCGATTGCATGGCCCATCCGGCCATCGCCGCGATGTTCCGCAAAGTGCAGACCGAGGAAATCCTGCCATATGTCGATCCCGTGCCCGGGACCACGCCCGAGGAGTACCTCGCGCTGATCGAGCGGCGTTTCTCGAACCCGGCCATCCGCGACACGACCCGCCGCGTCGCCTTCGACGGATCCTCTCGCCACACCGGTTTTCTCCTGCCGATCCTCAGCGAGGCGCTCGCGGCGGGGGGGTCGATTGATGGGCTCGCGCTGGCCGAGGCCCTGTGGGCGCGTATGTGCGAGGGGCGTCGCGAGGACGGCTCGGTCATTGAACCCAATGACCCCAATTGGACTGCCCTGACGCAAGCGGCGCATGCAGCGAGGCAGCGCCCCTTGGCCTGGATCGAACAAACAGAAGTGTACGGAACACTTCAGGAAGCGACTGCATTCGCACGCGCGTTCGAACGATGGCTGTTTTTGATCTGGCGGGACGGAACATCGGCCGCGCTCGGGACTTATCTGCAGGGGCGTCAAGGCTAGCAAGTGCCCATTCGAAGAATGGTCGCGCCTTACGCCGCGCGGCCGGGCACCGGCTGCACGGCCCTGCGCGTCCCGCAAGATCCTCCCTTGCGGTCGCGCCCGGAGCGTTGGTGCGGCGCATGCAGGTGCAATATGAACAAAGGCAACAAGGACGCGGCCGAGACGAACATCTTCGTCGTCGGGCTGGAGCCGTTCAATCTCCGATTGCTGCAATCCGTGCGTCACGCCGACCGATACGCATTTCACGGGCTTCTGAGCTACGAGGAGGTCTCGGCCGCGGCCCGGTTCGATCTCGAGGCCCTGCTCGACAAGGCGCGCGGCATCCTTCGCAACTTCGACGGGTCCATCGACGCCATCGTAGGCTACTGGGATTTCCCGACCGTTCTGATGATGCCGATCCTGCGGCGGGAGTTCGGCGTACGGGGCGCGACGCTGGAAAGCGTGCTGCGCTGCGAACACAAGTATTGGGCGCGGCAGTTGCAGGCCGAGGTGGTACGCGACGAGACCCCTGAGTTCCGGCTGGTGGATCCGTTCGACACCGGGGCGGCGGAAAAGCTGGACCTGCCCTATCCCTTCTGGCTGAAACCGATCAAGGCGCATTCCTCGCTCCTCGGATTCCGCGTGGCCTCGCGCGCCGATCTCGACGAGGCCCTCGAAAAGACCCGGCGCGGCATCCACCGTTTCGCCGAGCCGATGGACGTCATCATGGGATATGCCGACCTGCCTGACGATATCCGCGCAATCGGCGGCGCGTCTTGCATCGCCGAGGCGATTATCTCCAGCGGGCAGCAATGCACGCTTGAGGGTTACGTGTTCGAAGGAGAGGTCGAGGTCTATGGCATCATCGACTCGATCCGCGGCCCCAACCGGTCGAGCCTCGAACGTTACGAATACCCCACGGCGCTGCCGCAAGAGGTCAAGGACCGCATGATCGCCTCGGCGAAGAAGGTCGTCACGCATGCCGGCCTCGACGACACGCCATTCAACATGGAGTTCTTCTACCACGAAAAGCGCGACGCCATCTCCCTGCTGGAGGTCAATGTCCGCATCTCCAAGTCGCACAGCCCGCTTTTCGACAAGGTCGAGGGCGTGCCCCACAAGGAGGTCATGCTGGACGTGGCGCTCGGCAGGAAGCCCGACTTCCCCGCGCGCCGCGGCCGCTTCCGCTATGCGGCGAAGTTCATGCCGCGGATCTACGGCGACCGCGGCGATGAGCGTGTGCGCAACGTTCCCGACGAGGCACGCCTGCGCGAGATCGAGGCGACTTTTCCAGGCAGCGAGATCCAGCTGCACGTGGAAGAGGGCATGCGCCTTGCCGACTCGAGCCACAGCGACGCCTACAGTTACGAACTGGGCGCCGTGTTCATGGGTGCGCAATCGCGCGCGGGCCTCAGGAGGGAGTTCGCGCGGCTCTGGGACAGGGTCGGTCTGACATTCGAGGAGGACAGCTGATGTCCCAGCTTTCGACCGTGACCGAGTTTCCCCGGAAGGTGCGCAGCGAGGAGACGGTGTGGATCCCGATGCGCGATGGCACGCCGCTCGCCGCCCGGCTCTGGCTGCCCGAGGATGCCGGGGCGGACCCGGTTCCGGCGGTACTGGAATACATCCCCTACCGGCGGCGAGATTTCACGCGACCAAGGGACGCGGTGATCCATCCTTACGTCGCCGGCCACGGCTACGCCTGCATCCGTGTCGATCTGCGCGGCAGCGGCGATTCAGACGGTGTGCTGCGTGACGAGTATCTCGAGCAGGAACTGCAGGACGGCTGCGACGTGATCGAATGGCTCGCGGCGCAACCCTGGTGCAGCGGTGCTGTCGGGATGATCGGCATCTCCTGGGGAGGGTTCAACGGGCTGCAGATCGCGGCGCTCAGGCCCGGGCCGCTCAAGGCCGTCATCAGCCTGTGTTCGACCGACGACCGTTACGCCGACGACATCCACCACATGGGCGGCTGCCTGCTGGGCGACAATCTTTCATGGGCCTCCGTGATGTTCGCCTACAACTCCCTGCCGCCAGACCCCGAGGTGGTGGGCGAACGCTGGCGCGACATGTGGTTCGAGCGCTTGGAGGGCAGCGGCCTGTGGCTCGAGACGTGGCTGCGCCACCAGCGCCGCGACGGCTATTGGCGGCATGGTTCCATCGCCGAGGATTATGCCGCCGTGCAATGCCCGGTCATGGCCGTCAGCGGTTGGGCCGATGGCTATTCCAATGCCGTCTTCCGCCTGCTGGCCAATCTCGATGTCCCCCGCCGGGGGCTCGTGGGACCGTGGAGCCACAAGTATCCGCATATCGGAGTGCCGGGGCCCGCCATCGGCTTCCTGCAGGAATGCGTGCGGTGGTGGGATCATTGGCTCAAGGGCAAGGAGACGGGCGTCATGGACGACCCGATGCTGCGGGTCTGGATGCAGGACAGCGTGCTGCCGAGCGCGAGCTACGACACGCGGCCCGGTCGGTGGGTGGCCGAGCCGGTCTGGCCGTCCGAGAACGTCACCCGCCGCCGCTTTGGCCTGGCGCAGGGGCGCATCCTGCAAGAGGGCGAGCAGGGGCGGACCGACCCGCTTGCTATCCAGTCGCCGCTGTCGCTGGGGCTGTTCGCGGGCAAATGGTGTTCCTACGCGGCCGGCCCAGACCTCGCGCATGACCAGAGGGAAGAGGATGGCGGCGCGCTGGTCTTCGACAGCGCCCCGCTTTCGGAGCCGCTGGAAATTCTCGGCATGGTCTGTGTCGAGCTTGAGCTTTCGGCGGACCGGCCGCTGGCGATGGTCGCCCTGCGGCTTTCGGACATTGCGCCCGACGGCAAGGCCACGCGCGTCACCTACGGGATGCTGAACCTCACCCATCGCGCTTCGCGCGAGCATCCCGAACACCTGCAGCCCGGCAAACGCTATCGCGTGCGCGTGAAGATGAACGACATCGCGCAGAGCTTTCCGGCCGGCCACCGGGTGCGGCTGGCAGTCTCGACCTCCTACTGGCCGCTCGCTTGGCCTACGCCTGAGCCTGTGCGACTGACCATTCACCCCGGCCAGAGCGCGATCGAGCTGCCGGTCCGCGCGCCAAGGCCGGAGGACGCGGGCCTGCGCGCCTTCGGGCCGCCCGAGGGCGCGTCGGAGACGCCGCAGCGGATGATCGAGCCGGGGCGCCACACCTGGTTGGTGCATCGCGACCTTGCCAGCGATGTCTCGACGCTCGAGGTCATCAACGACCGTGGTGTCTTTGTCCTCGACGAGATCGGATTGGAGATCGAGAGCCGCACGAACGAATACTACACGGTTCGGGCCGACGACTTCCTCTCGCCGGTGGGAGAGACCCGGACCGTGCGCGGCCTGACCCGCGGCGACTGGCGCATTCGGACGGAGACGCGCACGAGGCTGACCTGCAGCGCGACGGAGTTTCACATCTCGGCCGATCTCGACGCTTATGAAGGCGGCGAGCGCGCGTTTTGCCGCACGTGGGACGTATCGATCCCGCGCGATTTCATCTGAGAGGGTCTTCGGGCGGTCCTTGATCATCCCGGTGCAAGACCCCGGGTATTCGAGAACCCATGCGCGACCGCTCCCGGGTCCGCCAGGACGACGGTCTCAGGAGGTGCTGCCGCGGTGCGCCATGCGCGCGCGTTCGCGGGCGCTCGGGTGGACGGAGGCGCGGAAGGGCACTTCGACAACCTCTGCATCGACCGGTTGCCCGGACTCCTCGCAATAGGCTTCGGGCAGCTCGACCCTGAGCCGCGTACCCAGTTCCGTCATCCCGATCGGCACGAAACCCAGCGCGATATTGTAACCCAGTTCCGGCGACCACCACGGCGACGTGACGTAGCCCACCCGGTCTTTTTCGGGCGTCGAGATCAGCCAGAAGTCCGGCGCGTAATCCGTGATCGGCTTTCCCCCAAGGGCGAGGCCGACCATCTTGAGGCGGAACGGATAGCGGCCGGCGTCGATGTCGGCGCGCTGCGCCTCGAGCGCGGCTTTGCCGATATAGTCGGCCTTTTTCCGGCGCGGCACCTGGTAGGCGAGGTTCACCTGGAAAGGCGAGGTCTCCATGTCCATGTCCTGCCCCCATGACAGGATGCCGGCGGCGATCCGGCGGTGATGGGCCGGCGCGATCACTCTCAGACCGAAGCGCGCGCCATGTCCGCGCAGGGCGTACCAGACGGGCTCAGCGTTGAGCGACGCGTCGCGCACGAAGACCTCGAACCCGGCCTCGCCGGAAAACCCGGTCTGGCTAACCACCACGGGGCATCCTGCCAGTTCGGTTTCCATCAGCCCGTAATAGGGCATCTCGCGGATGTCCTCGCCGAAGAGGTCCGCCATGAAATCCACGGATAGCGGCCCCTGTACCTGCAGCGGCGCCACGTCCAGCTCTGCGATGTCGACATCGTGGCCCAGCCCCACATTAACACCCTTCAGCCAGAGGATGAGGTCGCTGTCGGACGCCGAGAACCAGAACTCGTCGTGGGCGAGCCGGAGCAGCACCGGATCATTGAGAATGCCGCCCTTCTCGTTGCACAGGATCACGTATTTTCCGCGCATCGGCGCGATCTTCGTTGCGTCCCGGGTCACGACCCGGTTCACGAAGGCCTCGGCATCTGGGCCGCGCACGCGAATCTGGCGTTCTACCGCGACATTCCAGAGCGTCACGCGATTGACGAGCGCGTCGTATTCGGCCATCGCGCCGCCATCCTCGGGACGGACATAGCCGCGCGGGTGATACATGCGATTATAGACCGTCGCCCGCCAGCACCCGGCCTCGTGGGACAGGTGCCAGAACGGCGACTTGCGCACCCGTGTCGAGATCAGCATCTGCACCGGCGTCGGCCCGGACTGGCGCAGGTTCACCGGGACCAGGCGATCGGATTGATCCACCCCCGGGACGTTTGCGTGCGGCCTGTTCTGCGTCTTGATGTGCTGCGTTCTCATACGGTCACCTCCCGTCTGCCGTCATGCCGCGCCTCCCTGACACGTCCGCCGACCTGGCCCGGCGCCGATCACTCGCTCCAGTCATGGACGTGGACGTCACGTCCGGAATGTCCCTTCAGGATCTCCACGGCCAGTCTCTCGTGTTCCTCGTCCCGGACACGAACCCAGAGCAGCATTCCCCCGTGTTCGAGCTGGTGGGCGTAATAGTCCTTGTGGGCCTGCCCGGCGCGGCGCGCGAGCAAGACGCCCAGAACCGCCGCCGGGGTGCCGCCGATGGCGACGACGGCGATGGAGGCGGCAAGCGTGCTCGCGGGCGTGAGCATGGCCCCCAGCGCGATCATCGAGCCAACGTAGAGAAAGCCGCCGGCGAGACTGCCCTCAAGCGCGCCGATCGCGTCTTCCGAGACGAAGGCGGCCCGCGGGACGTCGGGGTCGTCCTCGAGTTCCTCGGCGCGCCAGTAGGATTTCCCGAGCTTTTCCTTCAGGACCTCCTCCTTGCCGAGCAGGCTGATGTCGTGGCGGCTGAAACCGAGGTGTCGCAGATCGTAATACGCCTGCTGCAGATCCTCGAACCGGTCGAACACGCCGACCGCCTCGGGCACGTCGATCACGGTGGTTGTGTCCAGGGGTTCGTCGGTATCGTTCATGTCACTCCCTCGATCGCCTGATTTGCGCCACCACCACTTGTCACCGCGCCGAGTTCGAGGTTGACCCCGGTGAATTGATCCCGGCCTGCAGATGCGATCCGAACCAGTTCGCGACGAGATCGACGACGGCGTCGAGCGCGCCGGGCTCTTCGAAGAGATGCGTGGCACCCGGCACGATCCTCAACTCCGCGGTGCATGTCAGCCGGGCATAGGCTTGCTCGTTCAACTCGATGACCCCATGATCCGCACCGCCCACGATCAGAAGCGTCGGCGCCCGCACATCCGGCAAGGCGCGGTCGGCGAGGTCGGGCCGCCCGCCGCGGCACACGACGGCGGCCACGTGCTCGGGGGCCCGCGCCGCCGCGACAAGGGCCGCCGCCGCCCCGGTGGAGGCCCCGAAAAGGCCGATGGGCAACGCGCGCACGACATCCTGCGCCCGGATCCAGTCGATGGCATCCACCACGCGCCCGGCCAGTAGACTGATATCGAACACATTGGTCCGGTCCTGTGCCTCGTCTTCGGTCAGCAAGTCGAAGAGCAGCGTCGAAAATCCGCGTTCGGCAAGCTGGCCGGCCACCATCCGGTTACGCGGGCTCAGACGGCTGGAGCCGCTGCCATGGGCGAAAACGACAAGACCCGCAGCATCCGCTGGCCGGGTCAGTGTACCGGACAGTTCCCGCGTGCCGCCAGCTGCCGCCATGCTTACCTCGGTTTCCATCGGCCTCCTCCGATCTAATGGGCAGAGTCTAAACCTCGGACCGCTTGCTGCATTGATCGCCGTTAACCCGCAGGCTTCGGTTCGGGGACATGGTCGGCCCCCAACGGCCCGGACGCACCCCTGCGGCCCCGAGGGAAACGGGCTCTCCCGTATGGTCGCGCTGTGGTGCTGCGGCCGATGCCGGGCATGTGCGGTTCTTCTGGTTGACCGAGATTAGTGTCGGCGCTTTCCCCCTCGGCTACGTGACGACGGCAAAGGCGTAGCGAGGTTCACTCATGGCTGACACTGGTACCGAAGCTGACACCACCGGTTTGCCGCCCGAGCAGCTCCGGCAGAGATCCGATCCGGACGCGCTGGGTGGGGCGCCGGACGCCGAAATCCCCGAACGATCCCTGTTCGGTCAGGATCGCGCGCTGCGGGCCCTGCGTCTTTCGGTTCTGATCCGTCAGGGCGATTTCAACGCTTTCGTGCTCGGCCCGAAGGGCACGGGGCGCCATGATGCCGTCGAGGCGCTGCTCCGCTCCTATGCCAGGGAACGCGACGCGCCGCCCGACCGGGTCTACATCAACAATTTCGAGACGCCGCACAAACCCCTCGCGCTGACGCTGCCCATCGGTCTCGGCAACCGGCTGAAGGATGAGATGGAGCGCGTGATCGACGACCTCGCCAGAGAGATACCGGCGCTGTTCGAGTCGGAGGAGTACCAGACGCAGCGCCGGACGATCGACGAAGAGTACGAACAGCGCCAGGAAGACGCGATGGGCGATTTCGCCGATCGTGCCCGCAAGGAAAACATCGCCGTCATCCGGACGCCCATGGGCTTCATGGTCGCCGCGATGAAGGACGGAGAGGTGGTCAAGACTGAGGAATACCAGAAGCTTCCCGAGGACGAGCAGGCCGAGATCGACAAGAAGATCGCCCGCTTTCAGGAGGAACTGGCCGAGGTTCTCCGCGAGACGCCGAAACTCGAGCGCGAGCATCGTACGCGCGTCGAAACCCTGAGCGCCGCGATGGCGGAAAGGGCGGTTTCGGGCCGGATCGCAGAGGTCAGGGACAAGCTGGGGCATGTAGAGGAGGTGGGCGCGTATCTCGACCGCGTGCGGCGCGACATGATCCGCAACCCCGAGCTGTTCCTTCAGTCGGCCTCGCAGTCCGAGGACGGGCCCTTTCCCGAGACCGGCGGGAAGGCCCACCGCCACCCGCTGTTCCGCCGCTACATGGTCAATGTCATGGTCTCGCACGAGACGGAGGAAGGACCGGCCGCGCCTGTCGTCTTCGAGGACCTGCCGACGCTGGAACGGCTCGCCGGCCGGATCGAGCACATGTCTCAGATGGGCTCGCTCGTCACCGACTTCACCCTCATCCGGCCCGGCGCCTTGCATCAGGCCAATGGAGGCTTTCTCGTGTTGGACGCGCAAAGGGTCCTCGCCGAACCGTACGCATGGGATGCGCTCAAGCGCTGCCTCAAGCGCCGGTCGATCAGGATCACTTCGCTGGCCGACCGGATGAGCCTGTTCTCGACCACCTCGCTGGAGCCCGACGCGATCGACCTTGATGTGCGCGTGATCCTGCTGGGCGACAGGCTGCTTCATACGCTTCTGGTGATGCTGGACCCGGAATTCTCCGAGCTCTTCAAGGTTCAGGCCGATTTCGAGGACAGTATCGACCGCAGTGACGAGGCACTGTCCGGTCTGGCTGCCGTGATCCGCGGTTTTGCCGGGAAGGAGGAGCTCCTGCCGCCCTCCGATACGGCCACCGCGCGCCTTCTGGACGAGGCGACACGTATCGCGGAGGACGCCAAGAAACTCACACTCCGGCTCAGCCCGCTCAAGGACATCCTGCGCGAGGCCGAGCATTACGCGCTGGAGGACGCGCGCGCCGAGATCGCGGCCGAGGATGTCGAGCGCGCGGTGCGCGAACGCGACCACCGTGCCTCGCGCCTGCGCGACCGGGTGCAGGACACGATCGAACGCCGGATCGTCATGATCGACACCGAGGGCGAGAAGGTCGGACAGGTCAACGGGCTCTCGGTGCATCAACTGGGCGACTATCGCTTTGGCCGACCGTCGCGGATCACGGCACGGGTCAGGATGGGCGGCGGCAAGCTGGTGGATATCGAGCGCGAGGTGGAGCTCGGCGGCCCCTTGCACTCCAAGGGCGTGATGATCCTGTCGGGTTATCTCACCTCCACCTACGCGCTCGATGTTCCCTTCTCGGTCCATGCGAGCCTTGTCTTCGAACAGAGTTACGGTGACATCGACGGCGACAGCGCCTCTTGCGCGGAGGTGATCGCACTTCTGTCGGCCCTGTCCCGGACGCCGGTGCGTCAGGGCCTCGCGGTCACGGGCTCCATCAACCAGCTGGGCGAGGTGCAGGCCATCGGCGGCGTCAACGAGAAGATCGAAGGCTTCTTCGATGTCTGCGAGAGGCGCGGGCTGACCGGGGGGCAGGGGGTGATCATCCCGAAAGCCAATGTCGAGCACCTCATGCTGCGCGACCGGGTCGTGGAGGCGGTGGCGGATGGCCGCTTCGGCGTCTTCCCGGTCGCGACGGTCGACGAGGCGCTGCAGCTGCTCACGGGTGCCGAGGTGGGCGCCCCCGGACCGGATGGCAACTTCCCCGAGGAGAGCGTCAACGGCCGCGTCGAGGCGCGGCTTCGTGAATTCGCCGAAAACCGCAGGGCGTTCCTGGTGCGGAGCGGCGGGCCCGATGCCGCGGACGGGGGAGCGCCATGACCGAGCCGCGAGAACGCCGCTTGCTGATCGCCGCATCAAGTCTCGCGGACGCAGAATTCGCGGTCGATATGGCGCAGCCCATACTCGAATGGGCGGCGGCCAGCCCGGCGGCGCTTTTCGTCGAAGTGGAATTCGTCCGGTTCGCCACGGGTCCGGTGCACGGGATCGTCACCGCGGGCGGCGCGGTGCAGCCGCTCCCGCCGGCGGAGCTCGCACGCCGCATGGCCCGGCGCGACGCCCGCGAGATCGAACGGCGTCTGGCGGCACTCGCAGCCGGTGCCGGGCCCGCCGTGGCCTGCCAGATGGCCGCGGGCGATCTGGTGTCGACTGCCTGTGCCGCGATCCTCGACGAGGACATCCTGCTTCTGGGCCGACGACCGGTCGTGCGGCGTCGCGGTGACGTGCTCTTCCTTGGTGGACCCGGATCGCCGGACGCCCCGGCGCGCGCGTTGGCCGAGTTGCTGGCGCGGCTGTCCTCCGCCAGCCTCATCGAGGTTCCGCTGGACGCATTCCGGGACGCCGCGGGTCTCGAACGCCTGGTCGCGCAGGGCCGGGCCTCGGTGATCGTGGTCGATGCCGGCGCGGGCTCCGATGTCGACGCAGCCGACCTCAGACGGCTTTTCGCAGCCGCCCGCAGCCCCGTCGCAGTGGTCGGGGCGAGCCGGATCGGGGCTGCGTTGCCGCCTGAGCACGCGGGCTAGGCGCACGACATCGAACGGATCCGGTGCGGGCGACAAGCGGTCCCGCGCGCAGGTCGCGGACCGTCTCGACGACATGGCGCTGCAGCGGGCCCTCAGCATGGCGGAGCGATCTGCAGGGCCGGGGCTTTTGCTGTCCTGCGGGCAAATCGCAGCTCGGGCCGCCGCCGCGCTTCGACATGTCTTTGGCAGGCCACGATGATGCGGACTTCCTGTCCGATCCGCCCGGATTGGAACGCTCCGTCGCCCGCAGGCGACGCGTGGAGAGCGAAAGACTGGATATGTGAGCGAAATCGGTCGACAGTGACTTCCGGTACGGAACTGCCTTTGGGCCCTATTGGTCGTGTTGGTCCAAGCGGCACATTGCATGGGGAGGCGCGCATGGCTTCACTGACGACGGAACGCCTCAGGGAATACCGTGGCGTGGTCACGGACACTGACGTCTGGGGCTGGTTCACGCTGCGGCCCGACGACGTCTTCGTCGTCACGCCGCCGAAATGCGGCACGACCTGGATGCTTAACATCGTGATGATGCTGATCCATGGTCGCGCGCTCCCCGATGCCGGAGGCTCGCAGCATGCGCCCTGGCTTGACGCCGCGTTTCGCGATCGGCGAGAGATAACGGCGTTTCTCGACGGGCTCGACCGTCGGCGCTGTATCAAGTCGCACACGCCGATGGACGGGATCTCCTATGCTGCCGAGCCGACCTATATCGTGGTCTACCGCCATCCGGTCGACGTGCATTTCTCGCTTC
>Ga0209948_1000066_pt1 | contig 28745 bp, 43 predicted proteins | sample SalPonR2_C_D2_MG_FD_185709 | JGI IMG/M metagenome (GOLD analysis project Ga0209948, IMG submission 185709) | Salt pond soil microbial communities from South San Francisco under conditions of wetland restoration - Salt Pond MetaG R2_C_D2_MG... ... | reverse complement strand
AAGAAGGCATAATGGTACCCGTAACCGTTATAAAAGCGGGTCCTTGTGTTGTTTGCCATAAAAAGACTGATGAGATTGACGGCTACAAATCCATTCAACTGGGATTTGAAGAAAAAAAGGACCACAGAACGACCAAACCGTTGAAAGGCCATTTTAAGCGGGCCGGTGTTAAGCCCATGAAGTATCTCAAAGAATTCAGATGCGATAACCCCGATCAGTACGAGTTAGGTCAGGAGCTGACGGTTGAGCAGTTCGAGAAGGGGCAACGCGTTGATATCTCGGGGACTTCGAAGGGGAAAGGATACGCCGGCGTTATGAAACGTTGGAATTTTAGCGGAGGAGAAAAAACGCACGGTTCTAAATTCCACAGAGCGCCCGGAAGCACTGGACAGCATTCTTATCCTGCCAGGGTTTTTCCGGGAAAGAAGATGCCCGGACAGCTGGGAAATGCTAAGGTTAAAATCCAGAAACTCGAGATTGTAAGAGTGGATAGCGAGAATAATCTTCTGGCAGTCAAGGGAGCAGTTCCGGGACCTAAGAACGGCGTTCTTTACATCAATAACACGGATAAGAAATAGATTATTTTGGGAGGAGGAAGACAGATGGCTAAGACAAAAGTTCTCGACCTCAAAGGTACAGCCAGTGGTGAGCTGGAACTGAGGGATGATGTATTTGATATTGAGCCGAATATGGATGTTATGTACAGATATGTCGATATGCAGCTCACCAACAGAAGACAGGGAACAGCCCACACAAAGACCCGATCAGAAGTCAAAGGCAGCGGGCAGAAGCCGTATCCGCAGAAACATACGGGAAGAGCCCGCCAGGGAAGTATGAAAGGTCCGCATCAGAGGCACGGGGGTGTTGCGTTCGGTCCAAGGACAAGAAACTGGAAGAAGAACTTACCGAAAAAAATGAAGAAACTTGCCCTGAAATCAGCTCTGAGCACTAGATACCGTGAAGGCAATCTGGTGGTTGTGGATGATTTTAAGATGGAAAAGGCCAAAACGAAGACCTTTGCCGATACGTTGAAGGCTCTGAATATCGGAGAAGAAAAATGCCTGGTTGTGTTACCCTATAAGACAGATGAGTATATTAACACAAAGACATCGGGCAGAAATCTCTCCAGGGTTAAGGTGTTGATCGCTGATAATCCCGGCTCAAATAACGAGAAGAATACGATCGACGGACTGAATGTTTTTGATCTTGTGAACAATACCAAGGTCGTGCTGACCAGGGAAATGGTAAAAAAGATTGAGGAGGTGCTGGGACATGGGAATTAATTTAGATGACAGAGATATTCTGTTGAGGCCCATCCTCACCGAGAAGTCCTCCAATAACATGGCGGACGGCAAGTACACATTTGAAGTGCACAGAATGGCCAATAAGCACACGATCAGAAGAGCAATCGAGAATCTGTACGAGGTCAGAGTGGATAAGATCAACACTTTGAATGTAAAATCTAAACCAAAAAGAAGAGGTTTGCAGACAGGTAAAACCAGAACATGGAAAAAGGCAGTTATAAAGCTTCAGGAAGGGTATACGATTCCTGAGCTGGATGATTTAAGATAAAGGAAGGGGAGAGAATAGAATGGGTATGAAGAGATACAAACCAACAACCCCGACAAGACGATACATGATTACTCAGGATTTTGAGGAAGTAACAAAGACCAAACCTGAAAAATCCCTTTTAGAACCGCTCAGAAAGAAAGGCGGAAGAAACAACAGAGGTCGGATTACCATGCGTCATCGCGGCGGCGGCCACAAGAGAATGTATCGAATCATTGACTTTAAAAGGAACAAAGATGGTGTCCCCGCAAAGGTGATGTCTATCGAGTATGATCCCAATCGATCAGCAAGAATAGCACTTCTCATGTATCAGGATGGTGAAAGACGATACATCCTGGCCCCCAGGAAACTGAAGGTTGGAGAAGAGGTTATGAGTGGACACGACGCTGAAATTAAGGTTGGAAACGCTTTACAGCTCAACAGGATTCCCGTTGGATCCATGGTTCACGCGATCGAATTTACGCCGGGAAAAGGTGCCCAGATAGCTCGATCAGCAGGTAATTCAGCCCAGATACTGGCGAAAGAGGGCGGATATGTGCTGCTGAAGATGCCGTCAGGTGAGCTCAGAAGAGTGCTCGAGACATGTAAGGCCACCATGGGTGTTGTCGGTAATGAGAATCATATTAATAAGATAGATGGTAAAGCCGGACGATCCAGATGGAAAGGCAAGAGACCCGGGGTTCGCGGTATGGTTATGAATCCCGTTGACCACCCGATGGGCGGTGGAGAAGGAAGAACCAAAGGTGGAAAACACCCTCAGAGTCCATGGGGAACACTTGCAAAGGGATATATGACAAGACGGGGAAAAAAGGCTTCCGACAAATACATTGTAAGAAGAAGAAAGAAAAAGAAAAAGTAAGTTAAGGGAAGGAGGAAATTCCTTTGAGTAGATCAACAAAAAAGGGACCATATGTACATAAAAAACTGATCAAGAAAGTTAGAACATTAAACCAGGCTGGTAAGAAGGAAGTTTTGAAGACGTGGAGCAGATCGTCGACAATCGTTCCCGAGATGGTCGGCCATACGATCGCCGTTTACAACGGGTTAAAACATATCCCGGTCTATATTTCAGAGAATATGGTTGGACATAAGCTTGGAGAATTCTCATTCTCAAGAAGATTTGGTGGACATACTGAAAGAAAAGTAGCAGAACAGGCAGCCGAGAAAGGCGAAATTGAGTAGTAGGGGAGGTTTGAAAATATGGCACACACGAAAAGGTCTGTTTTCCATAGAGAGAGAAAGGAACGCCTGGCCGAAACACCTGTGACCGAGGCCAAGGCAACAGCGAAATATCTCAGGGTCTCCCCGAGAAAGGTACGTACAGTTGTAAACACCATTCGCGGAGAAAAAGTTGGAAGAGCCATGGAGATACTTGAATTTTCACCGAAAAAGTCATCAAAATTAGTTTCAAAAGTCTTGAATTCAGCTGTGGCGAATGCCATGAATAACTTTGAGCTGGATCCTGATAAACTGATCGTTAAGGAAGCATATGTGAATGACGGGCCGAGGATGAAGAGGTTATGGCCAAGAGGAAGAGGCAGAGCAGATATCCTGCAAAAAAGAATGAGTCATATAACGGTAGTTGTAGAAGATAATACGGCCGAAAACAAAAACGATGAAAGTGAAACGAGGTGATTTGAACCGTGGGTCAAAAGGTACATCCCAGAGGTTTTAGACTCGGAGTTTCAAGAGATTGGCAGGCAAATTGGTTTGGAGGAAAGAACTATTCAGACTATTTGATAGAAGACGAGGAAATCAGAAAAAAGATCAGAGGCAGACAGTATGAACTGAGATTGAGGAGCGGTCAGATTGTTGAGGCTGACCCCGGCATAGATGAGATCTTCATTGAAAGACCGAGTCCGAGTAAAGTCAGGATATCCATCTACACGGCGAAACCCGGTATTGTGATCGGGAAAAAGGGCTCCGAGGTTCAAAAACTGAGGCAGCAGCTGGAAAAGCTGACACAGAAAGAGGTCTTTGTCAACATAAAGGAAATCAAAACACCTGAGAACGATGCCCTTCTTGTTGCGAAGAATGTTGCCAGCATGCTGGAAAAAAGAACCTCACACAAACGTGCTATGAAAAGGGCAATGAGAAACTCCATGAAAAACGGCGCACTTGGAATCAAGATCATGGTTTCCGGGCGTCTTGGAGGGGCGGATATTGCAAGAATCGAATGGTATCGCGAAGGAAGAATTCCCCTTCAGACTTTAAACGCCGCTATTGACTACGGCTTCACCCGGGCAAGAACCAAGACAGGTGTTATCGGCGTTAAAGTTTGGATTTACAACAGGAATGCGTAGTAGTTCTTCATGGTTTGAGAGGAGGTAAACAAAGATGTTGATGCCCAAAAGGGTTAAATATAGAAAGCAGCAACGCGGAAGAGTAAAGGGAAAGGCCAAAGCGGGGACCAGTGTGCATTTTGGCGATTGGGGCCTGAAGGCTCTAGAAGGCAAGTGGTTGACATCCAGACAGATTGAGTCCTGCAGGGTGACGATCGTAAGAACGTTGAAGAGAAATGGAAAGTTCTGGATGAGAACATTTCCGGACAAGCCCGTTACAAAGCAGGCCCAGGACTCGAGAATGGGTAAGGGCAAAGGCAATGTTGAAATGTGGGTCTCTGTAGTAAAGCCTGGTAAGATACTGTTTGAAGTAGGTGGAGTTTCCGAACAATTAGCGAAAACAGCTTTAAGAAAGGCTTCTGAGAAGCTTCCTATAAAGGTTAAGATTGTTCAGAGGCACGCTGTTGGAGGTGAGTAGTAATGAAGGCAAGCGAACTGAGAGACTTGACTGATATAGAGCTTAATGAAAAGCTTGAAGATAAAAAGAAGGAAATGATGAACCTTAGATTTCAACTGGCCTTGAAACAACTTGATAATACAAATCTTATAAAAGTTGCCAAGAGGGACATATCTAGGATTAAAACTATCTTAACAGAGCGAGAATTGGGAATCAAAAGATAAGGGAGGGTAGAAAATGCCCAGACGAATATTAACTGGAGAAGTAGTAAGTGATAAGATGAATAAGACCATTGTGGTATTGGTCAACAAACAGGGAATGGATAAGGTTACCGGAAAGAGAGTCAAGCGCTCAAAGAGATACAAAGTACACGATGAAGAGAACAAGAGCAAGGTCGGAGATACTGTTAAGATAAGAGAAACGATACCCATTAGCAAGGAAAAGACTTGGGAATTGTTCAATGTTGTGGAAAGAAACATCCTTGATGAAGAAGAGATTGAAGCAGTTGAAAAAGAAGGAGGGGAAGTAGATGATTTATCGTGAATCCCTCTTAAACGTTGCTGATAATTCCGGTGCTAAAAAACTGCTTGTGATCAATATACTGGGAGCATCAAGTAAAAATTACGGCACGGTCGGAGACCTTATCGTGGCAACAGTTAAAGAGGCCATTCCTCATTCGAATGTAAAGCAGGGAGAAGTTGTAAAAGCTGTTGTGGTAAGAACTCACAAAGAGGTCAAGAGACCGGACGGTACATATGTGAGATTTGATGAAAATGCAGCAGTCGTCATTGACAATCAGAATATTCCAAAAGGAACGAGAATATTTGGACCGGTGGCAAGAGAATTAAGGGAAAAGGGTTTTATGAAGATTATATCCTTGGCACCAGAGGTACTCTAAGGAGGTGCTGAAATGCAGAAATTAAAAGAGAAGAGAAAATTCACATTCAACATAAAGAAAAAAGATCTGGTGGAGGTTATTTCGGGAAAAGACAAGAAGAAAAGAGGCGAAGTCCTCAGAGTCCTGCCCTCCGAAGCCAAGATCATTGTTGACAAGGTTAATGTGGCAAAACGTCATCAAAGACCCACTCAACAGGAAAAGAATGGCGGAATAATCGATACGGATCTTCCGCTTGATTGTAGTAAGGTCATGGTTGTCTGTCCCAGTTGTGACAAAAAGACCAGAATCGGATGGAAGAAACTGGATGACGGCAGTAAATTACGATATTGCAAGAAGTGCGGAGAGCTAATCGATGAAAAATAATGATGATGCAAGGAGGTGTGAACTCGACGGTTAAATCCCTGTAAGGATTGCCCTAAGTCGAGCTAGATATGGCTAAGAATAAAGACAAGAAGAATAATAAGAAGAATGATAAGAAAAAGGCACAGAAAAAAACAGAATCAAGGCTAATCAAGAGCGAATTGAACGCCATATATCATGAAAAAGTTGTACCGGCCATGATTAAGGAATTTGACTACAAAAACAATATGGAAGTCCCCGCTCTGTCTAAGATCGTGATCAACATGGGTATCGGAGAAGGATCAAGAAACAAAGAACTCTTCAGGGTCCATGTGGAGGAACTCAAAGAGATCGCAGGACAAAAGCCTGTCATAACCTATTCAAAGAAGGCCATTGCGAACTTTAAGCTCAGAAAAGGTATGCCCGTTGGCATAAAAGTCACTCTTCGCGGAGGCGTCATGGAGAATTTCATGCATAAACTGACCAGTATTGTCCTCCCGAAGGTAAGAGACTTTAGAGGTTTGAATCCGAATTCATTCGACGGCAAGGGGAACTATGCATTCGGTTTATCGGAGCAGGTCATCTTTCCGGAAATAAAACCTGAAAACGTCAAAAGAATTCAGGGTATGGATATCATAATCGGTACAACCGCAGAAACCAATGAAGAGGCAAGAAAATTACTTGAATTCATGGGAATGCCTTTTAAAAGAGGATAAATAGGAGGGAAAGAATGGCAAGAAAGGCAATTGTCGAGAAGTGGAAAAAGCCGAAAAAATATAAAACAAGAGAGTATTCCAGATGTAAAATGTGCGGAAGGCCGCATTCTGTCTATAACGAATTCGGAGTATGCAGAGTTTGCTTTAGAAAAATGGCCTTAGAAGGAAAACTGCCGGGAGTCCGTAAGGCCAGCTGGTAAACGAAAGGAGGTAATACAGGTGTGGAGTGATACAGTCGCTGATATGCTGACAAGAATCAGGAATGCTAACTCGGTATTGGATGATACGGTTGATGTTCCTGCGTCAAACTTAAAGAAAAACATCTGTGAAGTTTTAAAAAACGAGGGATTTGTAAAGGATTATAAATATATCGAAGATGGTAAACAGGGAATCTTAAGGCTTCAGCTGAAATATATTGGCAACAGACGTGATAAGGAACGCGTTATCAAGGGTATCATACGCGTTTCAAATGCCGGAAGAAGAGTTTACTGTACAAAGGAAAAGATTCCCGCTGTCAAAGGTGGACTGGGAATTGCAATACTGACCACCTCTAAAGGCGTTGTAACCGATAAGACGGCGAGAAGGCTCGGAACAGGCGGAGAAGTTCTCGCATACGTCTGGTAATTCAGTTGTAGATGAGGAGGTGCAAAAATGTCTGAAAAAAAGGTAGTCTCCCGTTTGGCTAAAAAGCCCATTTCAGTGCCGAAAGGTGTTGAGGTCAGCCTGAACGGAAAGACAATAACCGTGAAGGGCCCGAAAGGCCAGCTTGAAAGAGTTATTGATAATAAGGTCATTGTTAATATCGAAGACAGTGAAATAACGATAAAACCAAACCTTGAACTGATGAAAAGAACCAGTGAAGCAAAGGTATTCAGAGCGATAACCGGTACTTTTTATTCACATATCCGGAATATGATCAATGGTGTCACCGAGGGATTTGAAAAGAAGTTGAAGATTGTCGGGGTTGGATACAGAGCAAGCATGAAAGGCAAAAACCTTGCCATGAATCTCGGCTATGCACATGAAGTCGTAATCGAAGCGCCTGAAAACGTTTCCTTCGAAGTCCCCAAACCGACAGACATAGTAGTTAGAGGAATTAACAAGGAAGTTGTAGGTCAGATAGCGGCCAACATCAGGAATTGGAGAATCCCGCTTGTATATGGTGGTAAAGGTATCCGTTATGCTGACGAACAGGTCAGAACCAAAGTCGGTAAAAAGGTTTAAAAGAGGGGTGATTTAACGTGAGAATAAAAAACAAAAAAAAGGCAAACCGAATAAGAAGACATTTTCGATTAAGAAAAAAGATATCTGGAACCCCTGAAAGACCGAGACTTGCGGTATTTAGAAGTGAAAAACACATTTACGTTCAGTTAATCGATGATACCAGGGGCAACACATTGTGTGCGTCTTCCACGATTTCCTCAGATTTGAAGGATTCCCTTGAAAAGACTTGGAATAAAGATGCGGCAAAGAAAATCGGAGAAGATATCGCAAAGAAAGCAAAAGAAGCAGGCATTGAAAGAGTTGTTTTTGACAGAGGCGGTTTCAAATATCACGGAAGAATAAAAGCTTTGGCCGACGGTGCAAGAGAAGCCGGCCTGAAGTTTTAAGGAGGGATGAATTTGCCTCGTAATGACAGTCGTAATAACGATAAGTATGAAATGGAAGAAAGAGTTGTCGATATAACAAGGACGACAAAGGTTGTTGGTGGAGGAAAAAACCTGCACTTCAGGTGTGTAGCAGTTGTAGGAGATAGAAACGGAAAAGTCGGTATTGGTGTTGGAAGTGCCCAGGAAGTGCCTGATTCAATCAGAAAAGCAATCTTTGCGGCAAAGAAGAATGTCATTGAAGTTCCTGTTTCCAAAGGGACAATTCCCCATGAGATTACTGCCAAATGGACATCGGCAAAGGTTCTCATGAAACCGGCGGCACCGGGAACGGGAGTTGTTGCTTCCGACTCGGTAAGAGCCGTAGTGGAACTGGCAGGCGTCCATAATATTCTGACAAAGAATCTCGGGTCACTGACTGCAATCAATATTGTCAAAGCCACATTCCAGGGGTTAAAAGACCTTGAATCACCGGCCAAGATTGCAGAGAAGAGAAATGTCAAAGTCCAGGATGTATTCAATGGTACAGACAGAGGTGAATAGGATGGGTAAACTTAGGATAACGCTTAATAAGAGTCCCATAGGCTATGCCAGGGATCAGAAAGAAACGGTTAAGGCACTGGGTTTGAGAAAGATGAATTCAACTGTTGAAAAAGAAGACATTCCCCAGATAAGAGGAATGATAAGGAAGATAAGCCATTTGTTAAAAGTAGAAGAAGTGTAGTTTAGGCAAAATGAGAGGAGGTTTTTAGATGCCCCTGAAATTAAGCGAATTAAGACCGACAGAAGGATCAAGAAAGAAAACAAGACGAGTTGGAAGAGGTCCGGGATCAACAAGGGGAAAGACATCCGGAAAAGGTCATAAAGGCCAGAGAGCAAGATCCGGCTCTTCGTTAAGACCGGGGTATGAAGGCGGTCAGACACCGCTGTATATGAGAACTCCAAAAAAGGGGTTCAACAATTATTGCAAAAGAGTTTTTTCAGTTGTCAACATAAAGACGCTTGACGAGAGATTTTCCAACGATGATGAGGTAACCCCGGAAGTCTTGAAATCAAGAGGAATCCTCAAGAATCAAAAAGATGGTGTTAAACTGCTTGGCGAGGGAAAGTTAAACAAAAAGCTTAAGATTAAAGTCCATGCCTGCAGTAGCAGCGCAAAGGAGAAAGTAGAAGCAGCCGGCGGCCAGGTAGAGGTGATTTGAAGTGTGGACAGCATTTAAGAATGCATTTCGCATCCCGGAGTTAAGAGACAGAATCATCTTCACTCTGTTGATGCTTATTGTTTACAGGCTGGGAGTGTATATACCCATTCCCGGTATTAACCTGACTGAGTGGTCCAATGTTTTTGAGAGTTTTCAGTCCGGTGCGGCCGGAGGATTGTTCAGTTTTTACGATGTCTTCGCAGGCGGGGCTCTTCAGAAGTTCTCCATTATGATGATGAGTGTAACACCTTACATCAACGCATCGATCATCATGCAGCTCTTGATGAGCGTTGTTCCGAAGCTCAAGGAACTGGCAAGAGAAGGCGAAGAAGGAAAGAAAAAATTTGCAAAATATACAAGGTATCTGACTGTTGGACTGGCATTCCTGCAAGGCTTTATTCTCAGTTTCTCCATAGCCAGAAACCCCGCCCTGATCGTTGAGGGCATATCACCGTTTTTCTTTGTTTTTGTTGCCACATTAACAATCGTAGCGGGAACCATGTTTGCAATATGGCTTGGTGAGAGGATTACCGAGAAAGGTATCGGAAACGGAATATCTGTCCTCATCTTCGCCGGAATTGTATCAAGATTTCCAAGTTATATCGGACAGGCTATTGTGGGACAGCTCGGAATCGTTGAATGGATCATGATGATCGGTGTCATGGTTGCCATGATTGTCGGGATTGTTTATGTCCAGCAGGGTGAGAGACGGATAAAAGTACAGTATGCCAAGAGAGTCAGCGGTAGAAAAGTATACGGGGGACAGAGCACTTATATCCCCATGAGGGTTAACCAGAGTGGTGTTATCCCCATAATCTTTGGACAGGCTATCATGATTATACCGGCAGCAATTGCTTCGTTGACAGACAGCCCGGCTGTTCAGAGATGGTTTGGAACCGGCGGGATACTCTATCTGCCGATTTATGCGTTACTCGTATTTTTCTTCTCATATTTTTACAGCATGATCACATTTGATGTGCACGATGTATCGGATAATATTAAAAAATACGGCGGGTTTATTCCCGGCATCAGACCCGGCGCACCAACTGAGAATTACTTAACAAGGGTACTGAACAAGATGACATTTATGGGTGCGCTATTCCTTGTTATCATTGCCGTTGTACCTTACTTCATGTCATCCGCATTGGGTGTCAATATCTGGATAGGCGGCACATCCGCCCTTATCGCCGTTGGAGTTGCGTTAGATGTACTGCAGCAGATGGAGGCCCACATGATCATGAGGAATTACGACGGATTTATGAAAAAAGGCAGACTGAAAGGGAGAAGATGATAAAATGAATAAAGAGATGAATCTTATATTCATGGGTCCTCCCGGTGCCGGTAAGGGGACAGTTGCGAAAGATGTAGTGGAACGCTTTGGCGTTCCACATATATCGACCGGAGATATGCTTCGAGATGCGGTCAAATCGGGATCTGAACTCGGGAAGAAAGTCAAGGATGTTATGGACAGAGGGGCATTGGTCTCAGATGATCTCCTCTTTGATCTGGTTCAAGACAGATTGTCAAAAGACGATTGCGCCAGGGGCTTCATACTCGATGGTTATCCAAGGAACATCGAGCAGGCAAAGGCCCTTGATGAAATCCTGGAGACGTTGCGTAAGCAACTGACTTCTGTATTATTCCTCGATGTACCGGAAGAGGAAGTCGTCAGAAGGATAAGCAGCCGGAGAGTATGTCCGGAATGCGGCAGGGTCTATAATCTTATTTCCTTAAAACCCAAGAACGACGGGGTATGTGATGATGACGGAGCAAAATTGATACAGAGAGACGATGACAAGGAGGAGACAGTTCGTGAAAGATTTAGAATCTACCTGGATAAGACATCTCCTTTAATCGAATTCTATAGGAACCGTAACCAGATTGTTACTATTGATGCCCGAGGTACTATTGACAAGGTTAAAAAGATTGTGTTTAATACGCTGGAAGAAATTGTGAAATGATGGCAAAAGCACAGGCGATATATGTTTGTTCCTCAGGAACAGACAATGTTTTCCAGCTCGGGATAAACATTCAAAGTGTTAGGCAGGGGGGAGTACATGCCAAAGAAGAGTAGTGATGTTATAAAGGTAGAGGGAAAAGTGACGGAAGCCCTTCCTAATGCTATGTTTAGGGTAGAACTTGAGAACGGGCATTCTGTTATTGCCCATATATCAGGGAAGATGAGAAAGAACTTCATCAGATTGGTCCCAGGCGACTCTGTTATAGTTGAGCTTTCAATCTATGATTTAACGAAGGGAAGGATAGTTTATAGGAAAAAGGCTTGAGTTATAAGCTGGAAGGAGAGTGTATACCATGAAAGTTAAAGCATCTGTTAAGCCCAGATGTGAGTTTTGTAAGATCGTGAAGAGAAAAGGTATCGTGAGAGTAATCTGCTCGAGGAATCCAAAACACAACCAAAAGCAGGGCTGACAGAAAAGGAGGTTATTTGATAGATGGCACGTGTAATGGGTGTGGAATTACCCAATCAGAAGAAGGTTTTTGTTGCGTTGAGATACATATTCGGAATAGGTCCCACAAGGGCGGATGCTATTCTTGAACATACAAAGATTGACAGAGACAAGCGAGTGAAAGAACTCACAGAAGATGAAGTCAGGAAAGTTGCGCAGTTCATTAATGAAAACTACAAAATTGAAGGTGAACTCAAGCAGGATGTCCAAAAGGATATCAAGAGACTCGTTGAAATCGGTAGTTTTCGCGGAAAGAGGCATAGAATTGGCCTTCCTACTCGAGGACAGAGGACAAAGACAAATGCAAGAACCAGGAAAGGTCCTAAGCCTGGAATCGGAAGAAAAAAATAAAAGAATGGAGGGCTGAAGATGGCAATTAAGAAAAAGGACAGAAGAGAGAAGAAGCGAAAGAGAAAACTGAGCTCGGATAAGGGGATTGCGAAGATCAGATCAACCTACAACAACACAATCATAACGGTTACTGATCCGAACGGTAATGCAATAACCTGGGCAAGTGGCGGAACAGTTGGTTACGTGGGCTCTAAGAAGAGCACACCCTATGCTGCACAACTTGCGGCCGACAAACTCGGAAAAGAGATCATCAAGATGGGCATGAAAAGACTTGATATAGAAGTCAACGGACCCGGACCGGGAAAAGAAGCGGCTATAAGGACTTTCCAGGCTTCCGGTCTCGAAGTCAATAATATTCAAGATTCAACGGCCATTCCGCACAACGGATGCCGTTTGAAGAAAAGAAGAGGAATGTAAAACGAAGGAGGTTAAATGAATGGCAAGATATAGCGGCCCTCAGTGTAAACTCTGCAGGCGTGAAGGAAAGAAATTATATCTGAAAGGTGATCGCTGTTTTTCCGGAAAGTGTGCTTTTGATAAGAGACCCTATGTTCCGGGACAGCATGGTAAGACGGCCAGGATTAAACTAACGCAATACGGTATGCAGTTGAGGGCGAAACAGTCCATGAAAAGAGTTTATGGCGTAATGGAAAAACAGTTCAGGAATTATTTTGAGGAAGCTAGAACCGGTAAAGGTGTTACTGGCGAGAATCTCGTGAAGATAGTTGAGGCCAGACTGGACAACACAATCTATAGAATGGGTTTTGCAGCAAACAGAAATCAGGCAAGACAGATGGTATTACATGGTCACTTCACCCTTAACGGAAGGAAAGTGAACATACCTTCTATGAGGGTAAGACCCGATGATGTGATTGGAGTTAACGAGAAAAGCAGATCTCTCTCGATAATGGCTGATGCCATAAATAAAGCAAAGGACAGAGGAACGGCTCCCTGGCTTGATGTTAACTTTGATTCCTATCAGGCTACCTTTATAAGATATCCTGAGTTGGAAGAGGCAGGATTACCGGCCGATATTCAGTCTATTGTTGAATTGTACTCGAAGTAATCTTGAAGAGGGCCTTTTCAGGCCTTCTTTGATAATGAATGGGAGGGATCCAATGCGATGATAAAATATGTCATGCCTAAAAAGCTGGTTGTTGAAGAAGAGAAGGAAGAAGGCGATTTCTATTACGGCAGATTTACCCTCGGTCCTTTGGAAAAGGGTTATTCAACGACAATAGGCAATTCTTTACGAAGAGTATTGCTATCATCAATAATGTCATTGGCAATTACCAAGGTGAAAATACCCGATAAATTTCACGAATACGATACAATAGACGGGGTTAAAGAAGATATCTTGGAAATCATAATGAATATTAAGAAAATACAGCTACGGAAAGAAGTAAAACTTGAAAGCGATGTTGAACTGGTTATTAACAAAGATGGGCCCGGTGATGTTACAGCTGGCGATATCGAGTGTCCAACAGGTGTTGTGGTGACCAATCCCGACCAGCATATTGCCACTCTGAACGACGAGGCTCATCTCGAGATGTACATGTACGCGGAAATGGGGAAGGGCTATGTTCCGGTGGCCGAATTCGAGAAAAGTGATGACATACAGATGATTCCCATTGACGGTATATTCAGTCCCGTTATGAGAGTTAATTTCAGGGATGAAGATGTACGTGTCGGAAAGAAGACAGACTACGACAAGCTCATCCTTGAGATGTGGACCAAGAAGAACATCACGCCGCGAGAATCTCTCAGGGCAGCTGCAAATATATTGATCGGGCATTTTACAAAGATCCAGGAGCACCTGCCGGACTTGAAGACAGTGGAGATGATTTTTGAGAGTCCTGAAACAAAAAAGGAAGAAGAGGAAACCATCCAGCCTGTTGAGGAAACAACCACGGAAGAATCTCTGCCGGAAAAGACGAATGATGAGGAGAAGGTGGAGGAAACACCTGAACCTCAGCCCGTTGAAGAGAATAAAGATGAACCGGAAGAGGCTGTGGAAGAAGAGGACATCGCAGAAAAATCGATTGAAAGCCTCGAATTATCGGTCAGGTCCCTTAACTGCTTAAAGCGCGATAAGATTAATACCATCGGCGACTTACTGAAAAGACCTGTTCAGGAATTGTTGAAGATCCGGAATTTCGGTAAGAAATCACTGGTCGAAGTTGAGGAGAAATTGAAAGAAAAATTCGATATTGACCTTGAAGAATAAAGTAACGTAATAACGTCATTGATAAGCTATTGAGAAGGAGGAAATAACGATGAGGCATAGAAAGACCATTAAAAAACTATCACGCCCGAGTAATCATAGAAAAGCGTTAATCAGAAACTTGATGAGGGAAGTCTTTGAGCATGGTAGTATACTGACGACGCTTCCCAAAGCCAAAGCAGTTAAACCCTTCGTTGAAAAGGCGATAACAAAAGGGAAAAAAGGCAGTGTCACTGCCAGACGCTATGTGAATTCATATCTCGGGGACAGACGCCTGACCAACAAAGTTGTTGATGAGATTTCAAAAAAGTATCAGAGCCGCCCGGGCGGGTACACCAGAATCCTCAAGATGGGGAAGAGAAGAGGCGACGCAAGCGAGATAGCGTTGTTGCAATTAATCGACGAATAATTGCAGCTATTTGAACAATAATAGGGATATCATTCTTGATGGCGGTCTTCAGACCGCCTTTTTTGGTAGTGGGAGAGTCATTTTTTGAAAAATGAGAGAGAAAGATTATCATTCGACAGTATCATCATTGTCATTGTATACCTGTCTCTGCTCACAATCGGGTACTTCAACCTTTCGAGTGCGGTGATCTATTCAAGATATACGAGTCTACCCGATACGCAGCTTATTTGGATATTCATGGGCGTGATCATGAGTTTTCTGACCATCAGGATAATGCGTCAGATCCATCATGGAAGCTTCGTGATACCCGGACTGGTGACGGTGTACGCACTATTGATTCTTGTCCTCTTTTTCGGCGAAAACTGGGGGGGATCAACGCGATGGTTCTCGACACCGGTTGGCGGGATCCAGCCTTCTGAGCTTTCAAAGCCAATAATCGTTCTGGTCTTTTCGTCACTATACGCGTTGATGAAGAACTACAAGATTGCGAATATCACTGTTTTCTTCATTTCATCAACGGTATCGGCTTTGATAATGCTTGAGCCCGATCTCGGAACGGCGATGGTCTTTATGTTTATGTTCTTTATTTATTTTCTGATGAGTGAAAAACGGGTTATCAGGATCATTGAACTCATGACGGTTGTTGTGATAGTGGCCCTGGTCGGATTCTTTTTTATCCTTCAACCGTATCAGAGAGAGAGGATAACTTCTTTTCTCAACCCCGAATCTAATCCGGCGACCTATTATCAGACCAAACAGTCCATTACGATGGTTGCCTCCGGAGGACTGGAGGGTAAGGGTTATCAGAGGGGACTCGGTAACCTTTACGGGTACATCCCGGCAGATCACACTGATTTTATCCTGGCGGTATACGGTGAAGAATGGGGATTTATGGGGATGAGTCTGTTTTTGGGATTGTGGCTGTTACTGTTTATCACAATGCTCAGACTGATCTACCTGAGGAACGGGATCAAGCGTTGGATTGTTTTAGGGGTTTTGTCAGTATTCTTTTTTCAGTTCAGTGTGAACACGGCGATGGTGGCAGGACTGATTCCCGTTACCGGATTACCGCTGCCGTTTTTCACCTATGGGGGCAGTTCAATGTTAACCAATTCTGCCATGATCGGGATGATTGTCTGGAGTTCTTTTAAAGAGAAAAACTTATAGAGATGAGGAATGGAGCATGCACACATTGATCGAGATCGAAGACTTGAAGGCAGCAGAATTAATGAAGCTTCTTGGTTTTTCGGCGAAAAACGGGACACTCATATACGGTAGTGAAAAACTGCTTGGCTATTTAAAAAAGGGAGATGGAGAGGATAAAATCATCTTTTTGAGTGAGGATATTCAACTGAAGCATCAGGAAATGTGGAGAAAAAAGGCAGAGTCCCACCAGGCAAAGGTTTACAAGCTAAGAGGACATTCGATGGATATAATTGGCCGCCGGCTGGGGAAAAGAAAGTTGTCTGTCTTTGCCACCGGGGATCAGAACATCCTCAACGGTATCATCGACAAAGTAAAGGACTAAGATGTTTGGCTATATCAGGCCGCTAAGACGATACAGCGAAAACTATCTATTTCGCGCGCAGTATTGTGGACTCTGTAAGTACTTTGGCACACAATACGGTCAGTTCTCAAGATTCTTTCTCTCGTATGATATCACCTTTCTGGCTCTGATGATTTCCGCACTTTCCGAAGAGCCGTTTGAATGGCAATACGAACACTGCGTTGCCCACTGGTTCTCAAAGCGGAGAATAAAGCATCCGACAAGTGTGGAAGAGGCCGTTTCGGATGTCTTTGTCGTTCTCCTCGGTTACAAACTCAGAGATGAAATAATCGATTCAGAGGGAATTCGGTCCTTTTTTGCGAAACGGATTCACAACTACCAGTTGAAGTGGAAGGGTGATTTCTCAAAAGAGCTGGAGAAAAAGCTCAAGTCTTCTTTTGAAGAGTTGATGGAGATTGAAATGAATAAAACACCCGATCCGGATAGTGCTTCGAATCTGTTTGGTTCCATCATGAAAACGCTGACCGGAGAAGTCCTTATGCGACTTGAACTGGTTGTGGATGAGGATTTTCTCAAATTCTCGGAACTTCTCGGCAAGTGGATCTATTTAATGGATGCCTTTGAAGACCTTGAAAAGGATATCAAGAAGTGGCATTACAATCCCCTTATCTTTTCAAACAAAGAACTGTTACTTGAAGAGGATGACAACGCGGTGATCGTAAAACAGATAACCGAACTGGAAAAATGGAGGCTTCATTTAGTCGTTGATCATATGAGAGAATATTATGACCGTTTTTTTAAGAGATTGGGGCACTTTTCTATAGAAATAAATGGTATAATACATGAAGCCATACCGGTAATGACAGATAAGGTGTTAGGTAATAGTTGTAAGAGCGATGGCAATGCTGAGAAAGATGGATAATGGAGGATATAGATCATGATTAATGACCCGTATAAAGTACTCGGTGTAGAACCGGGGGCAAGTAAGAAAGAGATAAAGGCCGCTTACAACAAGATGGTCAAAAAGTATCACCCGGATTATTACAAGGAAAAACACATGAAAGAACTGGCCGAACAGAAGATGAAGGAGATCAACGAGGCCTATGATTATCTCCTTGACAACCATCAACATTACACAAAGGACACAGGCAACAGTAAAGCCGCTAATGAAGGACATCGTGAAAACGGCGGATACACCGATTTCAATCATATCCGCCGGTTGATACAGGCCGGAAGATTTGCCGAGGCCAGACAGCTCCTCATGCAGGCCAAAATAAGAAATGCCGAATGGTCTTATCTCATGGGGGTTGTTGAGATTTCGCATGGCAATTATACAGAAGGCCGGCGTCTACTGGAACAGGCCGTCAGACTGGATCCGGCAAACGAGGAATACCAAAAGGCCTATCAGCAGACCATGGGCGGGACATTCTTCTCAAGAAGAGCCGGTCATGCCCGGACGGATGCAGAGACCTGCTGCCAGGTCTGTACGACACTCTGGTGTCTGGATTGTTGTTGTGAATGTTCCGGTGGTGATTTCATTTCATGTTGTTAAGGATAAATAATAGTAGATCAGGAGGGTTTTATTTTGGAAATGTCAGTTGAGCAAATATTGAATGTCTTGCTATCAAGGATTGAAGCGATCAGTGCGGGAATCGAGGATGTCCGCTTTAAGGTGAACGTTCTGGGGACGGCGATGGTTGACTCGGAACAGATTAAGAAAGACGATGTCAGACAGGCCGTCAGAAAACAGATGAACGTGATGAAATATCTCGGATCAACGGAGAATGTCGAATCTGACACAGTGGAACAGTTGACGGAAAGTCTGATGAACTGGTTCAACGGAGATATGTCCGCGATTAAATCGGAACTCGAAACCTACAGAAAGATGGCTGAAGAGGCGCAGAAGAAGGAAGGTAATGAACAGCAAAGGATACAAATCGCCGGACCGGACTCCTTGGGCGATTTAAAGAATCAGAATAACAGACGCTGAAGATGGACGCGAAAGACAAGATCATCGTAGAATCAGTCTCAAAGAGATTCAGGAATATCAAGGCGTTGAATTCCGTCAGTTTTTCGTTTGACAAAGATGAAGTTTTCGGACTGCTCGGACCGAACGGTGCGGGTAAGACAACCCTGGTGAGAATAATGGTAACGCTGCTGGCTCAATCCGAGGGTCGGATAACGATTTTCGGAAACAGTATCGACAAAAACAGACAGAAAATCCGGCAGCTGGTGGGTTATGTACCGGCCGGTGTTATCCTCTTTCCACATTTAACAGCCAAAGAGAATCTGTTGTATTTTGCCAGTCTATACAGGATCAAGAGGGAGCATGCGGAGAAGCGCGTTGAAGAACTCCTCAAGACGTTTGATATGTGGGAATGGCGAAATGAGTATGTCAAGAATTTTTCAACCGGGATGGCCCAGAAGATCAATATCTGCCGTGGTATTCTGCATGACCCTAAGATGCTCATTCTGGATGAACCAACCAACGGGTTGGATCCAAAATCCCGCCAGGTGGTCAGAGATTTTGTGCTGGATGTCAATTCAAGCGGGACAGCCGTTTTATTGACAACCCATGCAATGTGGTCGGTTGAGGAAATATGCCGGAGAGTGGCGATCATCGATCGCGGGAATCTCATAACGGTGGATACGGTTAAGAATCTCAAACGTGAAGAGCTAAAGAATCAACGCGAGGTCAAGGTCTTTATCAGTGGTCTGATAAGAGACAGGGTGAAGTTCAGAGAGCTGGAAGACGTCTCATGGATTGAGAATATAGAACATGAAGACCAGTACAGTTATGTGATCACTTTAAAGGGCAATGCACATGTTAAGGAATTACAGAAGAAGGTTGTTGAGAATTTCGATACAGTCGATACCTTTAGGGTTAATGAACCAACATTGGAAGATATATTCATATCTTTAACAAAAAAAGTCAGCTAATATTTTTCTTGGAGGTGCTTTTATGAAAAGATTTTCTATTTTGTCAGTGACGTTGTTTTTACTCATTACAGTCGCTTTCGGAGCGGTGACGGATTATGTTCCGGAAGATTCCTCGATGGTCTTTACTTCGGTTAACAATTCAGACAACTACAGCAAGCTAAAAGAAGAGACGGTGTTTGGCTTTTTACTCAGAGACATGGGCGTCGAGGGTATGATCAGCCAGCAGGTTGAAAGCATGAAATATGCCGATCCGGAATTCAAGCCGGAGAACATCTGGGCCCTTCTCAAGGGTGATATCGCTGTTTTCACGCAAGGTGAGATTAACTATGGGGCGCTTGCTCAGATGAACAAGAATATGGCAGATAATCCTTCCGCGTCAGTCAATCCCAACCAGGCCATCGGCCAACTGGGCGCTGCATTTGCCAATCTTGACTTTGCCGTCGTTCTCAAGCCGGCCGCCAACCCTGACGATGTCCTTGCTGCTGTCAACAAGCTCATGCCCAATCCGGTTCAGTTTGGACAGAACGATGGTTTCGTGATGGCAAAGGATAACGGCCATGTGATCATTTCCATGAATCAGAAGGGTGTGGATGCAGCAATGGCTGCAAAAGGGAATAACATCATGAATGATCCCATCTTTTCAGGTCTCTACAACGAGGAAAACTGGATGATACTCTATACGGGAGAAAGCATGAGCAGCCAGAAGATGATGAGTGCCTATGAATCAGCATTCGGTTTTGATTTCCCCGATGAGATGAGCAAGATGGTGAAGATGGAATACGGCTGGACAAAGGGCTATGTGGACGGCGGTCTGGTTCTCGAGAGTTTCAACAAGTATCAGTACAACGACAGCGAACTCCAGAGACTTTCTATCAACGCCGGCGTCAGCAAAAGCGAACTTGAAGACCGGATGAGATTACCGGGACTGGTCAAGGGCGCAGTGAATATTGCCAACATGGACAAGATCTGGGGATTCCTTGATCCGATGATGGATGCTCTCTACCAGCAGGCAAAACAGATGTATCAGGCTGAGATGGAAGAACTTGATGCAGCCACGTATGAAATGGTCAAGAGTGTTGTGGAAAGCTGGGATGGTCTTGCCCAGGTCAGCATGGATATGAAAATGGGGGAAACCGGTGATGTGTCGGTTGATCTCTACGGAGCACTCGGCAGCAACAACCCTGAGATGATATCCGCCCTCATTGAGGAATCCGGAGAGGCGTTGAAATCACTCGACGGAATGAAGTACATGAAGCTTTCCGAGACAACCTCCTCCGGCCAGGAGAAGGTGGAAGGGCAGGAACAGCTTGAACAGATGACTGGTACGGACGTTGATGTGGAACCCTATCTGATCATTGAAGGTCAGAAGATCATCATCACAACAATCAAGCCGGAGCAGTTTGATTCTGTGATGAGTGAGGTCCCCTCGATCAATCAGAATCAGATGTATTCACAGCTCTCAGGTAAGTTTGCAGGCGTTGAAAACTACTACGGTATGTTCTTCCTGGATATCAGTGATCTGCTCACAAAATTGATGGGCATGGGATATCCGTCTGCGATCTATTCCGAATTCGGCGTTGATGAAGAAGGAAACTCACAGGCCATAACGGTCATAAAATAAAAGAATGTTGTCCATAGTTTTCTGGGGTTTGGCGCTTGTCGTTTCATTCTCTCTTCTATGGACCCGAAATTTGATCATCAGTATTTTGTTATTCGGACTGTTCGGAACAATGACATCCGGGGCTTACCTTTTAATGGGAGCTCCGGATGTTTCTTTTGCATCTTTGGCGCTTGGTGCGGGATTTACCACGTTTGTTTTTATTATCTCTGTCAGAAAGACCGGTAAGATCAAGGTTGGCTATATCAAAACCCCCTATTTGATAGATCGGAAGGATGCAGGAGGATTTACAGGGTTTGAATATGAATTAATCAGCGAGTTTGCCAAGGAGCAGAAGCTTGATCTGGATTTTGAGGCCATTACACTTGAGGCTGAATCCAAGTTGAAGCGATTGGACCTCTTAATGGGGGGGCTTTATGATGATGGGACGCATACGGTATTTTTTGAAACATGGAACAAGGTTCAAGTCCTTGAAACCAGGCTGCTGAAAAACGAAAATGGCGAGATTATTGATCTCATGCGGTACAAACACAAACTCATGCAAGACGGTTATTATGATTATGAGTATGACAATCTGGGTAAGTCTTATTATTTCTTTTTGATTGAAAAAAGCCGCACTGAGCTGGCGGATTCTTTGAAAGAATTTATTGACAGGACGGTTGAGGACGGCAGATTTGAAGAATGGGTGCGGAGGAATCTTGGATGAGTAAGACGGTAAATGTCATCGTATTAATCACGCTGCTGGTCTTTGCAGCCGTTGTTTTTCTTAACCTGGATCAGAACAGGCTGACGACTGAGAGGCCGGATTACATCACAAATCTTATAACGGAAAACGGGTCTTTAAATGCCGTTGGTGCTGTGTACCTTGATTACAGGTTTTATGATACGCTCTTTGAGGTAGCTGTTTTTTTTGTCGCCGCTTTTGGAGTTGTGATGGTGTTAAAGAGGTTGCCGGCTACGGTGAGTGAAGAACACAAAAACAATATTGATTATAACCTGAATGGCGAAGCTGTTGATTTCAGAATGAAGACAGCCGGAACTGTGATCTTTTTTCTTTCCCAGCTTTTTGCCATCTACATCATCCTGACCGGTCATCTTGGACCGGGAGGCGGTTTTGTCGGCGGGGTTGTTGCCGGAACAGGTGTCCTGGTTTTAAGTGGAACAAGAGATATCGAAGGGATAGACAAGGGTCTTCACGATCTTGGAATCCCGGTATTTGAAAAAGTCATCATGCTGACCCTGCCTTTATACGGTTTGATTGGGCTCTTTGCCTTTGATGCTGCCTTGTCCAATTTTCATCTTCTTGAGCTTACGGGAATAAAGGACAGCCGTCTTTGGGGCATTGGTAGAGGCGAGCTGATATCAGGGGGGACGGCACTGTTTTTAAACATGGCGATCGGGATCAAGGTCTTTGCCGGATCCTGGGCTATACTTCATCACTTTGTCAAACACAGAGGGGTGGTCTGATGAAAAAGGCCCTTTTTTTGATACTCCTGCTGGGATGTTTGACGCAGGTCTTCAGCTATGAATGGATTGAACTGGAGAACGTTGAAGAATACCGGGATATTCAGGTCGATGAGTACAGCTTGACGATCTTTGAAAGGGTTTTCACAGTTGAAGAATGGTGGAAGGAACAACCAGCTCTAAAACTGATTTATAAAGGTCCCGGGGAATACAGAGAACTTGTTTCGCATCTGTTTGAAGAGCTTGGGTTTGTGTTACTCGAAGAGGGCAGGGAGCTTGAGATTGATATCACTCAGCCCGGGGAGGACCTTCTTCTGGTCAAGGTTTTCTACAACGGCCGGTATTACGATAACGCTAAAAATCTTTTTAAAACCGGGGAGTTTGAAAAGGCGTTAACCTCTTTTCTGAAACAATTTCTCGAGGATCATACCAGGAGATTGCCGACGCTTGTCCTGGTAAAAAGCGGGAATGAGATTCAATCATCGGCAGAAAGGCTTTACTACGGGCCGGGGTACTCCGTATTCAGGACTTTTGATAGAGAAATGATTTTGAAATCGGGAGAAGAACGATTGACAGTTCAAGTTCCGTTCAGGCCGGTGGCTTTTTTGGATCTCGAGGAGGCCATTAGACGATTGCGTATAACGGCGGACTTTTCCATTGATGTGACCGTGGATGGTCAAACATATAAGACGCCTGCTGATATTGAGGTGGAACCGGGGGTTCATGAGCTTCAATACGGGGCGGTTAGCCGGTATTTGTACATTGAAGAGGATACTGAGATTCAGTTAGATGCTGATAGCATCGGTGCAGTATTAACCGTCCAAACATCTGACAATGCCCTGATGTCACTTTACAGACAAGGTGAGGATACCCCTTTGATGGTCGAAGAGGGCAGTGACGTCACATTTGAATTGCCGGAGGGCAAATACAGTGTCCGGTTAAACGCTGAGGGGTTTTCTGAAAAAACACGGGATGTTCAGCTTAAAGCGGGAGAGGACATAACACTCAATGTCAAGCTGACCGGTGAGCCCGGTAAGTTGTTCAAGCGAATTGAATTGAATGCAACATACAACAGCCTGTTTTTTACGGATGATCTGCTCATCATAACCCGCCCCGGCGGATCGATCATAGTGGACCTTGAGACCGGGGAGAAGAAGGTGCTTCAGGAAGAGGTGACCGGCGTCAGTGATGATTATTTTCTGACGAATAGTCGGATATACGACGCTTCCCGAACCGTAGTGTTTGAATCCACTGTTCCCCTGGCCGGTATCATCCAAACGGGGCAGATGCTCTGGATATTCCAGTCTGACAGGCATCTAAAGGGAATGCGGCGATTTGACAGAGAGGTTATATGGACCCGGATTATCGATTACCTCCCTGTCCGGCACATCGAAACCGACGGTTATATCGTTGTGATCGATCTGTATTCAAGAGTCATCTTCCTCGACGGCAGACGGGGATACAGTGAACTGACAAGAGAGAGGGTACCGGATATCAAGGAACTGACAAATCATGAGATAGACGACCATAAAGTCTCCGTTCTTTTGCCGGGTCCGGGAAAACGATATGAGTATTATTTCCGAACCAGAAAGCAGCTCATTACGCCGGAAGAGGTCAGTACAGAGGAGAGTGAGTTGGTTTATAAAGCGGGGACCGTTCTACAAAAAGGAAGTGCGCTTCTTTCCATCGCGCAGAAACCCTGTGATATGAAAACAAAAAACGGACTGGTGGCGGTTTTGACAAAAGATGAATGCAGGATTCTTTACGGCTATTGATTGTCAAACCTAACCCTGCGCATCTTTGGCGTAGTCCATGTCGGTGTTCAGTTTTGCCTTCAAGGTTGTGATCATGCCTTTGATCCGGGAGTTGTCTTCTCCCAACATCTTTTTCATCTTATTGATGGAATAGTTAACCGAGGAATGTGACTTTTTGAACCAGTTTGCCACGCTGGTCACAGGCTCGTTCATGCATTTTACGGCGATGTACATGGCGATCATCCTGGTCTCGCTGATCTTCTTTTTCCTGGACTTTGAAACCAAATCGTTTCTTGTGAGACCCGTGGTTTCCTCAACCGTGTTGAAGAGTTTCTGATCGGGGGTGAGAGTTGTTCTCCCGGGGTTGCCGTTGACGGGGTATATCTCATTGAGCATCTGTTTAACGGTGATGAGGTTGATCCCCTTGCCCTTTAGTTTGTTGGCCATGATGAGCTTCACGAGATAGCCATAGATGCGGCGGATATTCTCGGATACCTTCTCGGCAAGGTAATCCGTCACATCATCGGGAAGTTCCAGATCCTCGACCTCGGCGAATTTTTTGATAATCTTCTTTCTGGTTTCCATGTCGGGGGCCGCCATCTCCACCACCAGTCCCATTTGAAATCTTGAAACAAGCCGGTTGTGGAACGTACCAAGCTCTTCGGGGGGTCTGTCACTGCAAAAAGCGATCTGTTTTCCGGCATCGTAGAGTTCGTTGAATGTATGGAAAAGCTCATTCTGAATGCCTTTTTTTCCGATGAGGAACTGAATGTCATCGATCAGGAGCACATCGAGGTTTCGGCGGAACTTCTCACGGAATTTTGCAGTTGTTCCTGTTTTGATGCTTGTGACGAGATTGTTCATAAACTGCTCAGAGGTGATATAATGGACCCGCAACTGAGGGCTCCTTTTCATGATATCGTGGGCTATCGCCTGCAGTATATGGGTCTTACCGAGGCCAACCTCTCCGTATATGAAAAGCGGATTGAACTTCCCGGGATTCCTGGTGATCTCAATGGCGGAGTTATAGGCAAAGGTGTTTCCGCCTCCGGGAATAAAGCGCTCAAAGGTGTAGTGCTCGTTTAAACTGGAAAAGGCAATGGGTTTCTTTTTAATCAAAGGCTCCGCTTTTTGTTGCTGATCGTTATCAGCTGTGTTCTCAACCTTTTTTTGATAGCTTGAGAATTCCAGTGTATAACGATAATCAGAACCCAGAACTTCCTTAACCGTACGGGCAATGGTTGAACCGTATTTATTTTTCAGTCGTTCTTTCAAGAAGAGATTCCCGACAACAAACGTGACGATCTTTTCTTCGTCGTTGATGGTGTCGATATCGAATGAACCAAACCACATGTTCCAATGATTAGGATGAACGTTTTTCCGTAATCTTTCGAAGAATCTCTTCTTTTGAGTAGCTGGATTGTTTGTAATAATGACCACCCAAAAGCGTGAGTTTTAAAAAGTGAATGGGCCTCTTTGTTTATCTCTATAAGCCCGGATTAGCACTTTTATCTATAAGCAAATCTATAGGAAGACATATCTCTAACAGCAGAATCATGATAGCATTTTTTTGGGGGAGAGGAACGAGTTTTTTGTTAAGGATTCGTTCTTTTTTCTCATTTGAGTAAAAAAAAAGATTTTGACTTGACAATGATATACTCAAATAGATATAATTTAGCGAATTTTACGATAACATATAAGGAGGTGGAAGATTATGAAGAGGACATACCAACCCTCGAGGAAGAAGAGAAAGCACACACACGGCTTTTTAAGGAGAAAGAAGACGGCAAGCGGGAGAAGAATCCTGGCAAAAAGAAGAAAAAAAGGAAGGAAGCGACTCTCAGTCTGAAAAAGTACGGATTCCCAAAAAGCAACAGACTGTACCAAAATTCGGATATAAAAGACATCATTCATGAGGGCGGCGTGTCGGTTACACCAAATTTTGTGATGTTCTACAAGAAGAACGACCAGGATAAAAGACGGTTTGGCGTAACCTGTAAGCGGAAATTTGGCAATGCTGTTCAACGGAATAGATTGAAAAGATATGCAAGGGAGTTTTTTCGATTAAACAAAGAGCGTTTCCCTCATGGAACGGATGTCTTTATTATGCCGAGAAAAAAACTGGCGAGTAATTTTAGGGGGAAGGGTTTTGCCGAAATCGCCAAAGAGATCGAAAGAGTCCTGTCAGGCTGTCAGCTGTAAAAACCGGTTGATAATGGAAAGGCCGGTTGAAATGAATGATGACGATTTGTCTGAATCTGACAGTATACGCCGGGATTCTTTTTCGATTTTTAAGGTACCATCAAAGATGATGCAGATCCTTATCAGGTTCTATCAAAAAATCATATCTCCATTAAAAGGCAAGCAGACCTGCAGGTTCTATCCGACCTGTTCGTCTTATGCTATCAATGCTTACAAAAAACACGGCTTTATCTCAGGTACCATCCTGTCGGTTTGGAGAGTGTTGAGATGCAATCCCTTTAATCCGGGAGGTTATGACCCTGTTCCGTTGAAATTCGGATTTCACAAGAGGAGGAAAAATCGATGAATCGAAAGTTTTTAATAGTTGCAGTTTTATTCACAGTCGTATTCACGTGCTTCGCATTTGCGAAGAATGAGATTAAAGTTGGCTATATAGACGGTATGATTAGTGTTGACAGCAGGATCGCAAACTACGTATTTGATGCTTCAAGGGGTGAGCTCGAAGAGGTTAAGCTGACCATGGAGCAGACACAGCTGGTGTATCGAAACGATGGAGACGGTTTGAGAACAACACTTGATTCAACACCTGTTTATCCGAGTTCTATAGCCATCAATGGCAAGAGTCTTGAACAGTACAATGAAGACCCGGTGGAAATCGAAGGGGATGTATCACTCGTCTTCGATTACGGTGTCTTTGAAAAAGAAGTGAAAATCATATATGGTCCACTGTATGAAATAGATGTCAGCGTTTCGGGCAATATTCCGAATAATCTGGAGATTATTGTTCCAAGAGTTGGATTTGCAGCAGAGGATAGAACGAATGAATTTGGGAAGGTCTTTACGAATTATTATGAAGAGACAAAGGCGATATCAATCTGGGCCATCAAGAACAGTGAGGGAGCTAATTTCAAGGTTGGACGGGATAAAAATGCCAATACAATCGAAGTCCCTTACAACGGCTTAAACCTCCACGGCTACATGGGAGAGGCAAAGAAGAACACGTTCATCAAGAAGGCCTTCCCCGATAATTATGTCTGGCTTTCAAGAACCATTAACAGCTATCCAAAAGCCACGAGCTGGTATGATCCGATTTTTTATCTGTTTGTCGGACTGATAGACTGGTTATTCAAGGTTACAGGGAGTTATGGTTGGGCGATTATTCTCTTCACGTTGATCATCAGATTGATCATCTATCCGCTCTTCCACATTCAGACAAAATCGATGATTGAGAGAAAGAAACTCGAGGATGACCCTGAATTTAAGAAATTGAATCAGATTAAAGACAAGCAGAAGAAGCAACAGGAATTGATGAAATTCTACAAGAGGAAAAAAGTGAATCCTGCCGGTGGTTGTTTGCCGCTTCTTGTACAGATGCCGGTCTTTATCCTGCTTTATGCGGTTATCAGATATCAGTCGGAACTCTTTGCCTATGGACCGCAGTTCTTTATATGGGAAGATCTCTCAGTCGGCGGATTCGCACAGAACATCATCCTTGTGTTGATATCAGCTGTGATGGGTTTTCTCAACAGTCTGATTACCAGTTCACAACCGAAGATGGCGATGCAGGGGGCTTTGATGGCAACCTTCTTCCCGTTCATCCTCATCATGCTGCCAACAGGGTTGCAGTTGTACTGGGTTACCTCAACCATCTTCCAGTTTGTTGTCACGTATTATGTTTATAAGAAGAACGACATCCACGGTATATCGATCAAGGAATTCTTTGCCAGTTTAAAGAAGAAGTGATGGTCAAAAGGTACACGCCCGATTAAAAAAAGAGTTCGGAGGAGAATTTGATGAAAGAATTCCAAATAACCGGTAAAACAATCGAAAACGCACTCAGGGAATTACACGATAAACATGCGATCAAAGAAGGAGAATACGAGTATGAAGTGGTGGATCCCGGCTCTAAAGGTTTTTTAAGGATTGGATCAAGAGATGCCGAGATCAAAATCAGATTAAAACCGACGTATTTTGCGAGAAGTGTTCGGGATTACATTGAATCGATACTGAAGTATTCCAACGGCGGCGTAAAAGACATGGATCTTCAGTACAACACGAAAGGCTCAAAGATCTTTATCCAGTTGAAAGGTGAACAGCTCGGACGGATCATCGGGAAGCATGGAAAGACGATCAGTGCCTTACAGCATCTTTCGAACATCTATGTCAACCGGATCACCGATGTAAAGGCCACCGTCTATATCGAAGTTGGCGATTACAAAGATCGAAGAAAGGACATCATCAAGAAGATTGCCGTGCAGAATGCCAAAAAGGTCAAAAGCTCAAAAAAGAAAGTGGAACTCGATCCGATGTTTGCCTTTGAAAGAAGGATTGTTCATGAGGTTATTAAGAGCATTTCAGGCGTCAAGAGCTTTTCAAAGGGACTTGAACCTTATCGATTTGTTGTACTCCTTCCCGTGAATGGCCAAAGGCATTATTCATCTCAAGGAAGAAATGTGAACAGGAGGAAGCGTGATGAGAAAAGGGACAGTAAAAGAACGGCGGACAATAAAAGGTGAGAGGATCGAAACAGAAGCTGCCAGGGGCGTTTTGAAGCAAGTGTTGATAGGGGGAGAAGACGGTGCTGACAATTTTATCATGCGCCTCTTTACGCTTTCTCCCGGGGGTCACACCCCCAGACACCAGCATGAGTGGGAACATGAGGTGTTTGTCCTGAACGGGGAGGGAAAATGCCTGTTGGATAATGACTGGCATGTGCTCTCTACGGGGAACGTGGTTTT
>Ga0209948_1000060_pt1 | contig 29396 bp, 19 predicted proteins | sample SalPonR2_C_D2_MG_FD_185709 | JGI IMG/M metagenome (GOLD analysis project Ga0209948, IMG submission 185709) | Salt pond soil microbial communities from South San Francisco under conditions of wetland restoration - Salt Pond MetaG R2_C_D2_MG... ... | reverse complement strand
CAATCGTGATCTTGGAAATAAAATTACAAAGAATAAGCCAAGGAAGTACGCTGAAGTATACTGTTTTTCGTGGTTGAATTTATAATACCCCCAAAATTGCGGAGCTTATTTTTTCCACTCTTTGATGCTTTTGAGCAAATAGAGACGAGACTTTTCAGATTCAATTTAAGTAGACCTGCAGAAATATTTCTCTGATTGGATAATAGAAATTTAACGCGTTACTTTTAATAATAGTTGTAAATACATTTTATTGCGAAGGAATCTCAAAATGAAACATTGCATATTTCATAGATCCATTATATTTTCACTGCTCTATAATAATAAACTAAGGGAGTGATTTATTAATCTTTGGATTAGCCTTATTCTATCCCTGACAATTATGATGGTGATTGCCAGAAAAAATCTCTGGGTTGGATTGATGACAGGTGCACTCTTACTGGGAGTAATAAACTTAAATCTCACTTCGCTATGGCAAATAATTTCTAATACATTAACTAATTCTTCTATATTATTTATGGCAATATCCGTCGGATTAATTCCAGTTCTAGGTGCTATCCTGGAGGAATCCAGCTTAATAGATAATCTACTGGATTCTATTCAAATGAAAAGTAAATTATTCATAGGTTTAACTCCAGCTTTTCTAGGTATGTTGACTATGCCGGGGGGAGCGCTCTTATCAGCTCCCGTAATAAAAAAAGCAGGAGATGATATAAAAAATGTTGATTATACTGCAATTAATGTCTGGTATAGACATATTTTAGTTATGGTTTATCCCCTTGGTCCTCTACTACCTACCACCAAAATGGCTGGCCTAGATCTCTACACAGAAGTTCTGTACCTCCTACCCTTTTTTGGATTACTATTTTTACTGGGACACTTTTTTATAATTAATAATATTTCCTCCAGTCACGAAATACAGGGGAAAGTGGATATTAAAAAGATATTGATTCCAATTTTGATTACAATTTGTGCACCAGTTTTACACATAACCCAAATTTCTTTACTTCCTATTTTATCCGAGCTGGCTCTATTTATTTCTGTAATTCTTACATTAATTATCGCATTCCATCTAAGTAATACTTCTTATTCAAAATTTATTCCCTATCTCAAAAAGATGAGAGCCTGGAAATATGGTCTAATAATATTAGGAATGTTTCTTTTTTTAAATATATTTAAAGCTACTGAACTTTCTTCTGCTCTTGAGAATATACACTTGTCCAAAACTTTATTGATTGTCGTATTCGGTGGATTAATTGGTTTTATCACGGGCAGAACCCAATTGGGGATTTCAATAATTTTACCTATATACCTAGCTAAATACGGTCAGGCAGAATTAAATTATCTAAGTTTTACCTTATTGTTCTTTTCAGTTTTTGTTGGATACATTTTTTCTCCCATTCATCCCTGTGTAACAGTCTCGGTAGAATATTTTAACTCTAGTTTAAAAAATCTTTATAGAAAAATATTTATCCCTATTATGATTGCTTTGGGAGTTGCTGCGGTTATATCTTTTATTATAATCAATTAAGATAGTTATTTGTAAAATAAATAAAACCTATTTTACCAATTACTTAATAATTGTATCAAGGGGAACTTCTGGTATCTCCCGTAAATCCCAATCTTATTTTAGCGAATAACTTAAGAAATCAAATTTGAATTCTTATATAGGCCCGGTCATCAAAAGAATTATATCCCTGATAGACCCCTTTAGTGGATTTGTACTCTTCAAAAAGTAGGGGATCATTTTCAATTAATTCTTTTAAATATTTTTCACTTTGTTCCAGGGTATTAAATAATTTGGGATATCCGTCTGAGGCCAAGATTATCTCCTCCCCTTCAACATCTAAGCACTTAACATCCTCAGTAAAACACTCAAAACCATCTAAAACACCATAAGAATACTGACTACTGGTATTATTTCTAATCAAGAATTGTTGCTTTAAAAGCGGGAAAATATATTCTCTTCCCTTTTTCTTTTTTAATAATTTTGTTTTGGAAATTCCTTTCAAGTTCTCCAACTCCAGAAATAGAGATCTAACTTGGGATAAAATTTCATCTATTTCTTTATTATTTGTATGCACCTCATCATTTATTAGGCCTTTACAGTCGCCTATTAACCAGATTTTTCCCTGCAAGACACTATATAACGCTAAAGAAGCAGTAGGACGGGCCCTGGGATTATTTATTAGGAAATCTTTTATATTCCTATCTTTATAACATTTTTGTAGATAACCATTGATGAATTCAAAGGTTTCTTCCAGTGTGGCTTCTGGTTTCAATCTTGAGATTGCTTCTTCAATCTTTTGGCTTGCAAATCTTCCTGGAGTTTTGCCATCAATTTTGTAGTCAGTTTTACTTGTAGCTCCATCGATAACGCCGACAAAGTTATCATCTATGACAATATTATCTTCGCATTTTTCTGGATTGTTGGTCTTGCTTTGTAATTTTTTTTCGATGATTTTCATATTAAACGCGAAATCCCTCTATTTGATATAGACGAATTTGAGTTATTTATTCAATATTATATTTTAATCAATGGGTTGACTGCAAAAAGATGTTTGAGGAAACTATATTGAAATATTTAGTATGCTGTAAATAATTGTATTTGATTATTGCAACATACTTTGGACTGGTAATAAGATTATTATTGGACTTTTTGCAGTCTCACCCATGATTACTTTTTATTTTATCAACATACATTTCTTGACATTAGTAAAATTGTCTGCCTCAATTTTGTAGAAATATACTCCCGAGGCCATGTTCGAGGCATTTAATTTCAATTGATACTTACCTGCCTGGTGGTTCCTATTTACTAATGTTTTAACCTTTCTACCCTTTATATCGTAAAGAACGATTGTTACCTTAGACAACTTAGGTATCTCATATTTTATTGTAGTGGTTGGATTGAAAGGATTTGGAAAATTATTATGGAGTTTATAGTCCGTAGGTTCATCTTTTCGCATATCATTAGCAATAGGAGTAGTAGTACTATCAATCAACTTAATTGTTCCAAATTCATCGGCATTTTTCCAGTGGCTGTTTGAATCTTCAGCAGCGACAGCAACGGAACCGAAAAAATTATCTCGTTCTATGGGAGACTCATGGGGATCGTCATTATCACAATAGGCTAATGAGAGGCCCATTACTTTGTCTTCTGTTAATTCTACTCGTGAAGCTGCAGGATTCTGATCATTATAGCTATCATCATAAACTTTTAAAGAGAATTCTCTGATTACCTTATCTTCATATCTGCGCAGAACATGTTCCGGGAAGTGGTCGGAATAATCAGGATATGACATATTACTCCAGCTCTCTCCTGCAATATCTATAGCAAGAAAATCCTGGACAGTATCCCCTACCTCGGGGTAGTTTACATTCATATGATATGAAAATGCATTTTCCGCATTAGAATTTTCAGTATCAAAAACATGCGGACCGCCAGAATTATCCTCATCAATAAAAATTTCCGTTATGTCATAGTGATAATACCCGTCTTCACCTTTTTCATATCCATCTACTAGTTGATCATCAGTTACTTCTATTAAGAAATATAATTTATTTTCACTGGAAGACCAGAGTACTTTATATTTGCCAGAAAAATCACTTGCACTAACTTCCTGGCCATAGGGTAGCCAGGTTTGACCTATATTCTGCCATTCTGATTTTTTCCAGCAAGATTCTGTCGCTTTTCCGTCGATATTAGGAGCTTCCTTGACATTATCAATATTATTGGCTATTACAGTATCATCCTGTAGATCTCCTTCAGGTAGTAATAATTTTCTTAACTCAATACCATTCCCTGAGTCAAGATTTCGAGAATACTGTCTATCTGTCTTGTTGTTCCAGTGCTCATGAACTCCTATTGATTCCTGCGGTTCCTCACTACCATCCGGATTATAAGTGATATTATCCGGCCAATTGGAAGGATCTGCAGCCTGATGAAGATAATCGTCTGTACCCTTTAATTGGGGCCAAAGATTATTCAGTTCAGGATGATTTTCTTCCGTATATTCTGCTCTTAAAAAATCGTACCCCACAGATTCAATTGCAACCTGATCCTGGGAAATAAATATAGATGAGCTCCAATCATTATTAAAAGGCGGAATTTGCCATTTATTTGGTTGGGTGACCTCCATATGCGAGGACCACAAAGCATCCATTAAATAGATAAGGCTTTTCTCTTTAAATAATTCATGCCCCATAAAATCAACCAGTACGCGGTATTTACCATAACCAAACCTATCTTCTCCTTTATCCCATCCACCATTGCTAAATTCAAACATTAATCCATCATGTAGATGAGCAGCATCAGAACTAGTATGGGAACCAAAATGATTCTTAGCAAACATTGTGACGCCAGCATTCTTATGCCCCTTCAGAGTAGGTATATTTATCAAATATTCAGTTTCTTCAAATATTTTATATAAATTATCGGCTTCTTCATCAATTATTTCTCCCTGGTCGGAATAATTAATGGTTGCCTCCCCTTCTTCAACCTTTTCTCTACCAAAATTACTGGTGCTATGATCCAGATAATGAACATCGGGAAATTCATTACTCCATAATTCATAGCGGTGCTGGTAAATCTGCTTCATGGGATCACCAACATAAATATTGGATTGGTCGACTCCCACTACATTGACCAGCTGTCGTAAAACTGATAGAACAAGTTGAGGAGAGGTTTCTGAAATTCCATAATACCCATTCTTAACAATAGTGAGATCATCTTTAATATTACTACTCCAGCTACTGGTTAGATTTATTTTCAAGAATATTTTTTCACCGGAGGAATAGCCTACTTTTCCTTTCCCTCTCTTCTCATTATGGTACTTAAAAATTTCACTCCAGGCTTTCGATATTTTATTTTGCCCCGACATTTCTTTTAAGGCCTGATCCAACATTTCATCAATTACTTTCTGGTTATTATTGTCTTCTTTAAACCAACCATCACCATTTAAAATGTCCTGTCTACTCAGATTTTCATTAGTAGCATCACCATCATGAATCCAGACCACTCTGCCCGGGTAAATCCCTTTTGCCTCCCCCATAGGATTATTAGATCCATCAGGAAGTTCTTCGGTAACAGAAGTATCAATATTGGGTTCAGAATAACCTGCTTTACTAAATCCAACGATTGCTGTTCCTGCCCCGACGAGAAATACTACAGACAAAATAGAAACAAAAATTAAATTCACCTTTTTATTTTGCATCATTTCCTTAATTTTTTTCAAAGAGAATAAAGAAGTGAATAGTCCAGCAATAAAAGCCAAAAAGGAAGAAGAAATAGGTATAGCAATTTTCATACAGGGATATCTAATTCTATCGGGTCGTGGAATAATACGTATTAAAACCCAAATTGTAGCTACAATTCCTGTAATAGGAAAAAGCATATAGCTCCAGAAACTACCATTAAATTTGATTCCCTTAATGTTACCGGTCTCATCGCAAGTTTTAAAAAAATAATTCTTTAATTTTTCCAGCATAATTTTCCTCGCTTATATTAATACCGTTTAAAATCTATAGAACTTATAGTAAATGATATAATTTTAAAAGGAATCTTTTAGAGTCAGAAATTAATCCTAATTCATTACTTTATTTTAGTCTATAGTTTTTTACACTCATAACCCCATTGTATGTGACCTGTATCAACTTTTACTTACTGGTAAGTAAAAAATTCTTGACATTAATTAGTTTTTAATATATTTTACTTACCGTTAAGTAAAACTTGAAAGGTAGTTATTATGAAAAAATTTAAAGACATCGATGATACCAAAGGAGATATTATTTATGCAGCAATCCAATTGATACCTGAGAAAGGATATGAAAAAACATCAATGAGAGAAATAGCAGAGAAAGCAGAAGTTACCAAGCCAGCCGTATATTATTACTTTGATAACAAAAAAGAACTTTTTAAGGAAATGATGGATATTGGGCATGAAAACATTCTTATTAAACTGGAAGAAATTATTAGTTCTGACGATACATTTAAAAAAAAGTTAATACAGATAATATTACTACGGTTCAGAGTTTTTCCAGATGAACCGGCAGTCGAAAAATTTATTTCCTGGGCTTTTACTGAGGGGATGAAATATGTCATAGACATAACCCACTCTCCTGGAGACCACGAGTCCAAATATAAAGAAATAATTTGTAATCTAATTAAGGAAGAAAAACAAAAGGGTAATTTCAAAAAAGATATCAATATAGAACACTTATTTGGGTTAATCCTAGGCGCTACAAATTATTATACAAGACAGTATTTCCTAGGAGAAAGAGAGCAATTATCTAAACAAGAAGCAAAAGAAATAGTAGATATTATTTTTTATGGAATTCATAAAAATAATTAGGAGGTAAGATGAAAAAAATATTTAAATTTTTATTATTAACGTTTTTTCTTATTTCAACTTTGATTCCTTTGAGGTCAGAAATGCTTAAATTGGACCTTCAAGAAGCCAAACAAATCGCCTTGAATAATAATTCTGAAATAAAAATCGCTCGACAACAAGTTGAAAAGGCGCAAGCTCAGATAACTCAGGCTCGTTCCAGATTTTTACCACAGGTGAATGCATTTTCTTCATTTCAACACTCCTGGGCTCTAGGGGAACAGAAAATGAGAAATTTTTTAAAACCTACTTTAGCCCCTCTATATACTGATATTGGAGATGCCTTCCAAACCCTAGGTCAACAAACTCAGAATCAAGATCTGATACAACAAGGTAAAAATCTGGCTAGGCAGGGCCGTATGATGCCAGATTATATGAGTATGTCCTTTGGAATTGAAAATACTGCTACTTATGGATTGAAATTGCAGCAGCCTCTATTTAGGGGTGGTACTATCTGGAATAGTTACCAGAGTGCCAAATTAAGGAAAGAAATGGCACAGTCGAAACTGAGATCTAAAAAGAATGAATTATTGACGAAAGTTAAATCTGCCTATTACCAGACATTATTGGCTAAATTATCAATAGATGTAAGTAAGCAAGCTCTGGAGTTTGCCAAAGAAAATCTACAAAATGTCAAAAAATTTTATGAACAGGGTAAAGTCACTAAGTTAGATAAACTACGAGCCAATGTTCAAGTCTCAAATTTTAAGCCTCAATTAATTACTGCCCAAAATCAATTAAAACGGTCTAAGACCAATCTTACTATTATACTAGGATTAAAAAAAGAAACGGATCTTACTCTGACTGATAGCCTCAAGTTTAAAAGGACTCCTCTGTTAGATCGTTCTCTAGAAGAGTTAATTCAGATTGCAATCAAAAATAGGCCCGAGATGAAGACAGTTGAGATCCAGAAAAAATTGTCTCAAAATCAAATCCAGGTAGCAAAAGGTGCTTTTCTTCCTAATATATCTTTAGGCACGACTTATCAATATCAGGGCATGAGAAACGACCTAAACTATGGCTGGGATGATTTTGATAAATCTTTTAATACCTCAATTTCTCTAAGTATTCCAATTTTTACTGGATTTAAAAGGACTTCAAAAATCGAAGAGGCTCAAGTTAGTTTGAATAGCAGTAAGGAACAGAAAAGATCAGTTCAGGATAAAATCAGAATGGATGTTAAAAATTCTTATTATAGTCTGCAGGAAGCCTATGAAAAAGTTCAGGCTCAGGAGTTGACTATTAAACAGGCTAAAGAAGCCTTGAGATTAGCCCAATTGCAGTATTCAGAAGGTGCAGCGACCCAGCTGGAAGTAATCGATGCAAATCTATCCTATAAAAAAGCCAAAATGAATTATCATCAATCTCTAATGAAATATAATACAGCCAAAGCAAATCTAAAGAAAGCAATTAATAAATTATAAAGAGGAGTAAAAGAATGAGATTAAAAAAATATTTATTAATTTTTTCATTTTTATTGATTCTAATTAGTGGTACTCACTGCAGTAAAACTGAAGAAAAAACAAGCCAGGCTGAAGAAGTAATTCCTGTAAGAGTCGATAAAGTTAAAAAAAGAGAACTTAAGAAAACCGTCCGTTATCTCGGAGATATAAAAGCTAATAATCATGTTGAAGTCTATGCTACTATTCCTAATAAGATTACTGAAATCAGAGCAAGAGTGAATGATTACGTAGAAGAAGGTGATCTTCTTGCGACAGTTAAAAATACTCAAATGAAACAGAATGTTAAAAAGGCGCGAGCAGCTTTAAATTCTGCTAGATCAAAATATCAAAATATCTTAAGTGAGTGGAAAAGGAATAAAAAACTTTATCAGCAAAATGCAATCAGTGAATCACAGTTTGAAGCTATAGAGTCTAATAAAGAATCTGCTAAATCCGCTGTTGAACAGGCGGAAGCTGGTCTTGAAAGTGCACAGGAACGACTTTCTGATACACGGATCAAAGCACCAATTAGTGGAATAATTTCTGCACGAAATTTTGATCTGGGTGATCAACCTGCCCAACAAAGGCCTGTGTATAAAATTGTTGCTATTGATAAAGTGAAAATTTTGGTTAATATTGCTGAAGAAGATATAGGCAGTGTTGATAAAGGAGCTCAAGCTATAATCAGTGTTAGTAGTTTTCCTAATACTAAATTCAGAGGAAAAGTTTCTAAGATATATCCTACTATTAATCCTCAGACTAGATCAACCAATGCTGAAATAATACTATCAAACAAAAACCATAAATTAAGACCAGGTATGTATGCCACGGTTAATATTATCATCGAACAGGAAAACAATACATTGGTTGTACCTAATTATGCTATTATAGAGAAAACTTCCCGTGAGTATTTGGGTGGGGAACTAACAAACTCAAAAATTAATATTGATAGATCGGCCTTTATAATCGATAATAATAGGGCCAAAAGGATTGACATTAAACCAGGAATTATTACTGATGATTATACTGAAGTAATTCAGGGTCTCTCCGCCGGAGATAAAATTGTAACCCGTGGAGAACAAAATCTTAATGATGGTTCAAAAGTTGAAATAATAGAATGATATTAAGAAATAAAATTAAGAATTATAGAATAGTAAACCTAAGATAACTACTATATTGTAATAAAAATAATGAGGATAGAATATGAAAATATCTAAATTATCAATAAAACGTGGTGTTACCTTCACCATGATTTTTCTGATCCTGATTGGGTTCGGAATTTATGGTTTGGGCAATCTTAAACTTGACTTATATCCTGATATTACTTTTCCCATGATCGGAGTAATGACCGATTATCAGGGCGCCAATCCAGAGGCAATAGAAAATACAATTACCAGACCTCTGGAAGAGGCGGTTGTTTCTGTTGAAGGTATTGAAAATATTAATTCAACATCAAAATCGGGTTCCTCTACTCTATTTTTGGAATTTGCCTGGGGAACGGACATGGACCAAGCTGAAATTGATGTCAGGGAACAAATAGATATGGTAAGAGACATGTTACCTGATGATGCTTCCGATCCAATTAGTTTTGCTTTTAATCCCAGTATGCAACCGATCATGTTCATTACACTGGGGTCAGATCAAATGGGTTCTGCAGAGTTAAGAAGGCTAGCAGAAGATAGAATTTCAGCCAGTATTGAAAGAATTGAAGGAGTTGCTTCTGCTTCTATCTCCGGAGGACTGAAACGTGAGATCAAGGTACTCTTGAATCCCAAAAAATTGAATTCATACAATGTATCCGGTAGTAAGGTTGTCCAGAGATTAAGAAGAGAAAATTTGCAAATTCCAGGAGGATTAATAGATGACGAACATAGGGAGTTTTCAGTCAAGACCTCAGGAGAGTACGAAAATGTAGACCAAATAAAAAATACGGTGATCGGATCACATCAAGGTGAACCAATTTATCTAAAAAATATAGCCCATGTAGTTGATGGATATAGGGAAAAGACAGAAGTGTTGAGAAATAATGGCCAAAGTGCTATTATGCTAGTGATACAGAAACAATCTGATGCTAATACAGTTCGAACTGTAGAGAGAATATCAAATAAGCTTCCCAAAATAAAAAAAGAGGTAGGGCAAACTTTTTCATTTAATACCCTTTGGGACCAGGCTGATTTTATTAAAAAGTCTTTAAGTAATCTCTCCAATACAGCTATCCAGGCTTTTATATTGGCCTTTCTGGTGATTCTATTCTTTCTTAGACATATTAGAAGTTCTGCAATAGCGGCAATTTCAATCCCAATTTCTGTTGTAATTACATTTTTTGTCCTGCAACAGGTTGGTATGACACTGAATATTATTTCTATGGCTGGGCTGGCTCTGGCAATTGGTATGTTGATAGACAATTCTATTGTTGTATTAGAAAATATTTTTAGACATAAGCAATTGGGGAAAGATATTAGAATTGCTGCTGATGAAGGAACTACGGAAGTAGGCATGGCAATTACCGCTTCAACATTAACCACTCTGGCTATTTTTGTTCCTATACTTTTTGTGCCGGGCATTGCAGGAGTAATGTTTAATGATATGGTAGTTGCAATTGTGGCTTCACTTTCTGTCTCATTGCTGGTGGCCTTGACTCTAATTCCTCTGCTTTCTTCTCGATTATTGGATAAAGAGTATGGCAGTAGTTCAAAGTTCATCCAGAAAATTGATACAACCATAGGTAACTTTATCGATAATGTTGAAAATAAATATGTTAAGTATCTGAATACTTCACTTTCACATAAAAAACTTTTCATAGGCGGCATAGTAGTTTTAATGATAGCGACAGGTTTTCTTGTTCCTCAATTGGGTGGTAATTTCATGCCCAAAACTGATGATTCAGAAATTACAATCAATGTTGAAAGAGAGTCCTCAGCTTCTCTAACTTCTACAAACCAGACCTTTGAGAAAATGGAAAGAATCATCGAAAAAGAAGTGCCTGAAGCTGAGAATATTCGTACTAATTTTGGTATTTCGGAAGGATTTTCTGCTTTAATGGGAAGTGGCTCGAATAAAGGTGATATAATGGTAACTCTCTCAGATGTGAATGAAAGAGAAAGATCAGTATTTGAAATTCAGGACACATTGAGAAAAAGATTTGAAGATATTGCCGGTGCTGAGATCACTTTTCAATCCGGTGGTATGATGATGGGTAGTGAAGGTGATGTTGCAATTAAATTATTTGGCCATGATTTAAATACGGCCAGAAACCTGGGTAATAGAGTTGCTGATAAAATTGATGGTATTAAAAATATTACCGATGTGCAAAAAAGCTATAGCCGTCCCAAACCTGAATATCAGATTCAACTTGATAGAGATAGAATTGCTACTCTTGGTTTATCAGTAAGCCAGGTTTCTTCCGCAGTAGAAACAGCGGTAAAAGGCAAAGTTGCCACTCGTTATAGAGAAGAAGGCGATGAATATGACGTTAGGGTAAGATATGCAGAAGAGTATAGACAAAATCGTCAGGATCTTAAAAATATCTATGTTCAATCAGTCACTGGAAAACAAATTCCGGTTAAAAATGTTGCCTCAATTGTTGTTGGTGATGCTCCAACTCAAATTGAAAGAGAAAATCAGGAGAGGTTGGTGACAATTAATTGTAATGTTTCCGGTAGTGATCTCCAGGGAGCTACGGCAAAAGTTAGAAGTACATTACAAAAAATGGAATTTCCTAACAATTTCTACTGGACTGTAGGAGGAACTGCTGAAGATATGCAGGAATCATTTAAGTGGTTAGGAATAGCTATTATTGCAGCAGGATTCTTGGTTTACATGGTTATGGCCTCTCAATTTGAATCTCTATTGGATCCCTTTATAATTATTTTCACTGTTCCCTTAGCTCTCATGGGAGCCATCTGGTCCCTATTTATCACGGGTACCTCTATAAGTGTTACCGCTCTGATTGGTATGGTTCTACTGGTTGGAATTGTTGTTAATAATGGTATTGTTATGGTTGATTACATTAATCAACTCCGCGAGAAGCAAGGTTACCACCTCTGGACAGCAATTCTTACAGGTGGAAAACGAAGAATTCGACCTATCTTAATGACTGCTTTAACGACAATTCTCGCTATGGTTCCCATTGCTTTAAAACTGGGTTCAGGAGCAGAATTATGGGTGCCAATGGCACGCTCTGTCATTGGTGGATTGATTCTTGCTACTGCTCTTACTTTATTCCTTATTCCAATTATATATCTTATTTTTGAAAAACTTTCGTTAAAACGTGAACAGAAAAAACGTGGAATTGAAATGAAATCGATAGTTAAACCGGAAGATTTTGATATATCAAATATTGAATAACGAAGTTCAATTTTCACTTTTATACTTTAGGCAGGTCAAGGGGCACTACTCTTGGCCTGCCTGTTTAATTTTAGCCTAGAAAACAACCACTTTTATGTTAATTATCTTAAGACAAAAGTATTAATAATCAGGCATAATAATTATTTTTGGGTATGCAAAAAACATAATATTTATCTTACTGAGCCTCTCACAGGATTCAACCCCTCCCAGTTCTAGAGTCTTTGATTCAGATTCAGCAGACCAACATGATACTTTTGTAGTGACATCAAAGATATAAATAAAAATATACAATAATACAACCTTTCCTTCGACAGATTATTCTGGAAATATGATAGTAAATCTATTTATTTTTTCCTCAAAAATAAAAAAGATAAAATATCTAAAAAAATTCACGGATTTTTTGCTAAAATTTTTTAATATTACGAGGTGTTATGAACGTAAAAATAAATAGTGTATTTTTCTTTAATGACTTATTTGGGAAATGACTTGACCAGTGTTCCCTTTACCATTATATTAACGACCGCGAAAATAAAACGAAAGAGGTTAAAATGGAAGATTTATTATGTCCAGCCTGTGGAGAAGAATTAGATGTAGATAAAGACATCACTCAGGCTTTAGTATGTCCTTATTGTAAGACCAAATGGCAACAAGATAAATATAGAGATTTTTTGGAGACCTTAATGTATGAAGATATTATAGACAATATCGATCTTTCCAGACTAAATTCATACGGAGGACGGATTGATGAAGATCTGTTAAATATGGACGAAATCGAAGGTACATCTCCTGGATCAAGTGCAACAACTCATGATAAATATAGAGATGATTTTGATGAATTCGAAGACGATGCTGAGATACAACAACATAGACGCAGTGGTACCATCTCGGAAGATGATTGGGATATATTTAGTGATGATGTAGCTTTAGAAGAAGACTGGGATGATACAGATAAGGTCAAACCAGAAGAAGCAAAAAAGAAAAGTGACAAGGAAGATGACGAAGATAACTAAAAATAATTAATGGGACTGATGTATGGATAATAAAGAAAAAGGCCAGGAACAGCAATTACAAATTGAATTGCCGGAAGAAGAAGCTGATGGAAATTACAGTAATTTTAATGTTATATCCCACTCGGATGCGGAATTTGTAATAGATTTTGCTAGAATTGTACCAGGAGTAAAAAAAGCTAATGTTAAAAGCAGAATAATTATGACTCCTACTCATGCCAAAGCATTGTTATATACACTTAAAGAAAATATTGATCGTTATGAAAATGAACATGGTGAAATTGAAATGCCGGAACAGCAGCTTCCTTTTGGTGGTGGTCCTCCTCAGCCGCAGGGTACAGCCTAAAATTTGATCTAGGTACTTAATTTTAATTAAATATTGAATTAATTGAATTACCAATAAGACCAAAGAAGGAAAATCTACACTATGAAATTGCTTGAGCAAGTAAATCAAACCGGTTTGCTCTTTGATGGAGCCATGGGTACTATGCTGATGAAAAAAGGCCTGGATGATGATAAAGTATCTGAACAGATTATTTTGGATAATCCTGATATTTTAAAGGAAATTCATCAAGAATATTTTTCTGCCGGAGCTGATCTGGTAACTACTAATACTTTTGGTGGTTCTCGTTTAAAATTGGAAAAGGCTGACTTAGATGATAAAGTTGGAACGATAAATAAAGAAGCTGCGCAGATCGCTAGGAAAATTGCAGGAGATAAATTTGTTGCTGGAGATTTAGGCCCAAGTGGATATATGCTGGAACCATTGGGTGAAATGTCTGAAGAAGAAATCCAAGATAATTTCGCTGAACAAGCCTATATTTTAACAGAAGCTGGAGTCGATTTAATTTTGATTGAAACTATGTATGACTTGAATGAAATATTAGCAGCACTGCAAGGAGTTAAAAGTGTTACTGATAAACCGGTCTTTACTACTATGACCTTTGAAAGAAAACCTCAAGGATTCGTTACTGTTATGGGAAATAAAGTTGAAAATTCAATGCAGAAATTGTTAGAAAAAGGAGCTGATGTAGTTGGAGCAAATTGTACCATTGGCAGTGACGATATGGTTGATTTGTCAAAAGAAATTCGTGAGGCCACTGCCAATCCTGTTATGGTACAACCCAATGCAGGAATGCCTGAAAATACTGGTGAAAAAATTATTTACCCTGAAGAGGCCGATATTTTTTCCGATAATATAAAAAAAATAAAAGAAATTGGTATTGAGGTTGTTGGTGGATGTTGTGGTACTGATCCTGAATATATTAAAAAGATTAACCAAAAGATTTCTTGAATCTATTACAAAGCTACAGAAAGTTCTGCCTCGGAAAAGTTCCTAAAATGTTTATATCATATAAATTATAGTAATAATCAGATATTAAAGATAGCATTATTCTATTATCTTATTTTATACTAAAAAACTGGGTCTTCGGCATTAATTTACAAGACTTCAGAATAGCATTTGAAAAATATTATAGGAAAAATTAGTGTGTACTTCTCCCTGCCCTATCTTTCTTGCGTGATCTATTTTAATTTCCTTGGATAAATAATATTTGGCTTTGGATTTTCCTCAGGGATAAAATAACCCGTATGAGGAGGCTGATTATAGGCAACATTTTGCCCTCCTGTTGATAGGATCAGGCATTAATGTATATCTCTTAATATCTGTTAAAATTGTTGTGGTATATATTCTAATTTCTTCTTTATTTTTATTTCTAAATATCACTTCTTCTCTTCCCTCCAATCACCAAATAGATAGGCAGAAATATTCGGGCCAGCACCATCACAAGGACTACTTTCAAAACCATTAGCTGTTAATAATCCTCCTTGTTGTATGTCATCTATATGATTATTTCGCATTTTCCCTCTGTAGATCTCCATCCCAGTAGATCAAAAAGGATTTAGTTTTGGGATCTATTTGTACTGGTTCTCCTTTACAATTATAGACTTTATAATCTTCAGTTGCCCAACACTCAGCTCCTTTATATTGGGCTAAAATATCACCTGCAACACCTCTTTCTACATCTCCTGTATTGACTTCTTTTCTCCAAATGATTTCCCCTGTTCCAGCATCCCGAAAAGTAAGATCTGGACCTGGCCATTCATGAGACATATAAAATTCCAAACCACGTCTATCTGGATTAAAATCTCCTAAATGAGTTGCATCACCAGGTCCAGGGCAGTTGTATAAAGACCTGTCCCATCAGCATCTATAGCTACACCACCAAACATGATCTCATCTTTACCATCCCGGTCAACATCACCAGCTGCAATACTACGATCACCCTGTCTCCCATAAAGATCACTACCATATTCAAGCTAGTCAGTCCAAGCTTCCGCTTCAAAACTCCATCTATGAGTTAATTGTTCTCCGTCCCAACTCAGACAGCAACTACATATTCTTCATAATATCCTCTTGTCATAACAATAATGGGACTCTGCCTGTCAAAATGGGCTGCTGTAGCCAAATATCTTTCAGATCTGTTTCCAACTTCATCTCCCCAAAACCCATAGGCGTTCTTATTAAAATCATATTGTGGTATGTATTTTTTGGTTTGTAATTCGTGCCCTGTTTTTCCTTCAAGAACAGTCAGATATCTCGGACATTTTTTTTATTCTGCCATCGCTTCTAACATAACTTTTTTCATCATAATCATTTGCAGCAGGACCAGGCTGTGAGTAATTACCACTACCATCTATTGTTCCATAGGTGGTTTTACAGACAACTTCAGCTTTCCCATTATTATCAAAATCATAAAAATAATTTGTGTATAATATGGTCCAAAACGTACATTTTCACCAAAGTCAATCCATTTTCATCATTATTTATAAAATCATCCAACCTGGAGTTGATCGTTGAATAGACAAATTCGGATTTTTCATTTGAAGATATTTTAATGCTAGACACTACTTTCAAATTATCTTTAAGTTCGTATTTTCCATTAATCTTTTTGAGACCAGACAAATTATTATGACCAAGCTCATTTCCTTACCAATAGTCTAATTTATCGTCACTTAGACCATAAATATTAGATTTTATTGTTTGCTCTGATGTTAAATTTGAGTCCTCAATATGTAAACCTAAAATAGCCTCACTAACCTTTCGCCTTGTTTTTATAATATCATATTTTAAATATCCAATTTTAATATTTTTAAGTTCATTCACTGCTTTTGCAGGCTAGTCTTTATTTAAATCTATATTATTATTTTTCTTGCCAGGATCAATAAAGGTTGCTTCTTTGACTGAAATAATTTTTAGATGGGCAGAGGTAAATAATTCCAAATAATGTAACTGCTAAAATTAGATAACTTTTTTATTTAATTTCCTATTTAGGGGATAAATCTAAATATTATCCATTTTTAAATAAAAACAATATCTCCCTATTTATATCGATTACATGGATCAATATAGTAATCATTTATAAATAGTTGTAATTTCTTTATATTGATAATTTCTGATTTTTAAGTCTACTATTAACCTATTTACCAGTAATATATTTATAAGATTATCTCAACAGAAATACTATTGATTAAATTGACTGTCTTTTTAATTTAGAACACAAAGCTCCTTTATTAAACAGCTTTCCCTAGAACTCCCGTTATCAACCATATTTACTATTTAAATTGTTGATAGTCAAGATTTTACCAAAAACTGATTATCAAATAAGTGAGGGAGTCTGCATCAGCAGTTAAGTATAATCTATCATTTGATATAAATAAATGTTTTATAATTTTTTGGACGGTTAACTAAAACCTTTAATATAATTCATTGATAGGCTTCCAAAAAATATCTAAGTTAAGAAAGAATAAATTTTGAATTTTCTAATTTTAAGCGGAGGATAATATGCAAAAACAAAAATTTTGGAGTATAGCTCTTTTAACAACATTTTTGTTACTGGTAGGATGTACCTCAAAAAAGACAAATAATATTTCACTTTCTTTCAAAGGTAAAGCACAGGATCCAATTATCAAATTTGAAAGTAAAAATTTAAAGAAACCGGTTAAAATAGCCCCTTCTCCAGAAAATGACCTGGGTAGTTTTTATTTCAAAACTGAGGAGGGAAAACATTGGATAAAAGGTAAGCCTGATTCAAAAGATATTACTTCTCAGGGTCTCACTGCTAAATGGGAAATAAACAGGAAAACCATCACAATGAAGATTACGCAAAATAGTAATGATTTTGTAATCAATTTTAATTCAAAACCCGAGGATGGAATTTTAGGTTGGGGTTTAAATCTCAGTGCTACCCCAAATGAATATTTTACTGGACTAATGGAGAGAACTGTGAATGGTCCCCAGGACAAATCCTGGGCAGATAGTGTGAGTGCTGGAATGAATCTGAGAGGACAAAAGGTAGATATGATGATTCATCCCACTTTATCTTTATATGCTCCTTTTTACGTTTCCTCCCGTAATTATGGAATGTTTGTATATGGAACCTGGCCCGGGCAATATGATATTTGTAAAGAAATTAATGATAGAGTTCAGGTTTATTTTGAGGGCCCAAAATTCAAAAGTAAAATATACGCTCGCAAAAATGTGAAAGAAATTGTGAATGCCCATACTCAAGATGCAGGTCCTCCTATTACTCCACCAAAATGGACTTTTTCACACTGGAGATGGAGAGATAATCATACTGACCAGAAAAAATATTTCGATGGGACAAAAGTAGAGGCTCCCTATAACAGTATGGTAGTCGAAGATATTTTAATGATGGAGGCTCTTGATATTCCTTCCGGATTGTACTGGGTTGATCGTCCCTGGGCCAAAGGCCCTCTAGGATATAGTGACTTTGAATGGAATACTGATAGATTCCCCAATCCTAAAAAAATGATAGACTGGTTAAATAAAAATGATAAAGAATTTATGCTCTGGGTTGCTCCCTGGATTGATGGAGAAATGGCGAAAGTTGCCCGCCAACAAGATTATAATATTAAGATCAAGGAAGGTCAGGGGGCCTGGGAAAGCTGGACAGAAGATGCAATTTCACAGGAGCTAGCATTAATAGATTTTACCAATCCCGAAGCAGTTAATTGGTGGCAGAAGGAATTGAAAAAAGTACTAAAACAGGGAGTGAAAGGATTAAAACTAGACCGATCAGAGGAACTTGTGCCTCAGAGTAGAGAACGGAAAGCTTATGATGGTCGCACATTTCGTGAGCTTAGGAATGATTATCCTGTGGAATATTTAAAAAGTACCTATGAAGCAGCAAAAGATGTGCATGGAAATGATTTTGTAATGATGCCTAGAGCAGGATATACTGGTAGTTCTAAATATGGAGTTTTCTGGGCTGGGGATATAGCTGCACCAGCTGAAGGATTACGAGCTTCTATCATAGCTCTCCAGAGAAGTAGCGTCATGGGTTACCCTGTCTGGGGATCAGATATAGGAGGCTACTGGGGAGCAGAACTTGACCGAGAAGTAACAGCTCGCTGGCTTGCTTTTGGTGCTTTTAGTCCTATAATGGAAGTTGGTCCTACCGAAGACAAAGGACTCTGGGATCTTGATAAGGACCCTCATTATGATCCACAGATTCTTGCCATCTGGCGTACATATGCTACTTTGCATACAAAATTAATGGATTATACTTATAAGCAGGCTAAATTAGCCAGTGAACAGGGTACTCCAATTGCCAGACCACTATTCCTTGAATATCCTGGTCAGAAAAAAGCCTGGTCTGATTGGGAAACCTATTTGTATGGACCGGATATTTTGGTTTCTCCTATTTGGCAGAAAGATAAAGATTCTAAAGAAGTATATTTACCAGCTGGAAATAAATGGAAAGATGCCTGGAATAGAGATAAGACATATAAAGGAGGACAAACAATTGAAGTAGCCTCTCCTCTCTATAAAATACCTGTTTTTATCAAAGCAAATTCCGAAGTCCAATTGGGTAACTTAGAAAATTTGTATAGGGAATCTCTAAAGATTGCTAAAGATAAACCTGATATGAAAAAGTTAGAAGAACAAGCAGATTTTATTCATTAATAAAAATCATTGTATTTTAGGATACTCAAGGTGTACTTTTTGATTATACAAAGAGAATCTTCCAAATATTGATCAGTGTACAAGGGAAGTGAGTCAAATTCTGCTCACTTCCCGACATAATTTCTATTTTTATTTTAACTTGAAAAAATTAACTGTAGGCAGAGGAAACCTGGGTAGAGCACCCGCTTTTCAATCTATTTTGCTTTTTTCTCACTTCAAAATAATTCTTGAGATTTTAGTTATTACATAGACTCACTAGTGTCCGGTAAAAATGTTTTTTTCATTAATATTCTCTTCATAAAATCCACAAAATGTTACAAATGAGATACGAAAATATATTTTATCTAGGGCATTTAGAAGATAATACTTATTTCGTTAGAAAAGATTTATTGTTACGATTGCACAGGAATATTATTTTTACATGTACTTTTTTTTGTGAGAAAAAAAAGTACGAACCGTCCTAGTGGTCCCGAACTTGATTCGGGAAAAAACTCAAGGCCAGAAGATAAATCTAAAATATCTTACATTTCGCTAAAAAATTTTAAGGTCTATTGATTTTGGTTTTTCATAGTAGATTATAGCAATTTCAATATGTTTTAGTTTTATTGATTAATTTATGCTACCTTGCAATAAAATTTTTCTTAACGCTTCATTCCAGAAATTTCTTCCGGTTAGAGCGGTTCGTTCCCTCACCGCTACCCCACAGACCCGTACGAGCGGATTTCCCGCATACGGTTCCTCTTAAATTGGTTTCGCTTTTTGATATCTGTGATATATTCTTGGTCTGAGCAATAGATGACATTCATCAATAATTTGGTTAAAACGTTCCTTATTTTGAAGAAAGAATGGAAAATTATGTGTAAATTGGTATCCGTATTTACACACTTTATCTTACACTCTCTTTGAATTAATAATGTTATCCTACTGGAGAAATTTTTTAACTACTTTCAGAGTTTTCCCTGTATCTTTCATTTTAAATATCAAGGGTTGACGTTTGCCATCTTCATGTGGTCCATGGATAACCATCATTAAGTGCCCTTCAAACGTCTTAAATAGCATTCCATGGCCTCCATTATTATTATAAATTGGTTCATCTTGCTGTTTCCAGGGCCCTTTTAATTTGCCAGACTCAGAAATAGCCAATCCTACTGTATAACCCTGTTCCCCATAACTTGTCCAGATCATAAAAAGTTTGCCAGATTTACTCCTATACAGATAAGGTCCGTCTGTTATATAAGAATGGTATTGAGAGGACTCTTCGGCCCATTTCGCATCGCTACCATCCATCATATGTTTAGGGTCGCCTATAGCTTTGGAAAGGTCATCTTTTAATTTAATATATTTTATTGCTCCATCTTTAATCTGAACCCATTCATGACAAAAGACCATATAAGGATCTCCATCCTCAACCCATAATGTGCCATCCAGTGTCATCATATCCACTGGAGTAGTAGGCCGATTTTGCATTCTTTTAAATGGTCCTGTAGGAGAATCTGAGACAAGTATTTGTGAGCCTCTGGTAACTCTAGGCAGCCAATTATGCCACTGTTCACATAATTTATTTTCAGTATTGAAAGTTAAAAATAAATAATATTTACCTTTATAATAATGCATTTCCGGAGCCCAAATTCCTACTACAGTGGTATCCCCCCATAAATCATTTGGTACTTCATAAAATGTTTTTGGACCTTGCCAATGAACTAGATCCTTACTTGAATAACCCTGCAAAACTTTTCCGTCTCCCCTACTACCAATCATATAGTATTTTTGAGAAACAGGGGCAGGGAGAATACAAACATCACGCATCATTATTTCATCTATAGGGGTGGTAGTGTCTTTTGCTCTCAGATTAAAAACAGATAATAAAATAGTTATTGCAATAAAAATTTTTGATTTCATAAACCCCCCAGCTGTTTAAATTATTTCCTAAATTAATTCTATTTTGTCTTCAAATATTTATATTTAGATGGAACTATTATTTTTTAAATTATCGAAAAATAACAATTTCGAACTTGAATTAAATGAATTTATTTTCTGCCTTCTCTTTGAGCATTTTTATTAAACATTGGCCATGATGAAGAAGCTACATTTTGAGATTTACTTTTTATTGAATATAATTTTCCATCCCAGCTTCCTACATATATATTTCCATTTTGACCTATTACAGGGTTAGAATAGACTTCAAATCCTGTGCTAAACTTCCATTTTAATTTTCCCTGAGAGGATATTGAGTATACAAAGTGATCTCTACTACCAATATAAATTCTACCCTTGTCACCAATTGCAGGACAGGTCCAAAAAGCCCAATCTCCTGTTGAAAATTCCAACTCTTTTTTTCCTCTAGAATTAACAGATATGACTTTGGAATTACCTAATCCTACATATATTTTTTCTTCAGGACCAACCACTGGGGAAGAGAGGGAAACATAGTAATCTGCATGATAATTCCATTTTTTATCCCCATTGGCCTTAAAAGCATATAAATTTCTATCATAACCACCAACATATATAGTTCCATCTTTTCCTATTGCTGGACTGGTATACAGATCCCCCCTGGTTTCATACTTCCATTTAAGCGAACCTTCTGTATTCAAGCAATAAAGATGAGCATCATTACTTCCAAAATAAATATTGCCATTTTTTCCTATAGAAGGACTTGATTTTACTTTTCCCTGAGTAGAATATTTCCATTTCTTACTTCCATCAGGATTTATTGCATATAGATTACCATCATTACTTCCAATATAGATCACACCGTTGGGGCCTATTGCAGGAGAAGATTCAATTTTATTTTCTGTATTGAATTTCCATTTTTGGTTTCCCTCTGGAGAGATAGCATAAACATTATTATCCCATGAACCAAAATAAACAGTGCCATTTGTACCAATAGCAGGACTGGCCCAAATTCTCGACTTTGTCTCAAAACTCCATTTTAAAGTTCCATCAGGATTTACTGCAAATAATTTTCCCTTTTCATTGCCAAAATATATTGTTCCATCATCAGCTACAGCTGGACTGGAATTAATTCTAGCCTGAGTTTCATATACCCAGCTTAATCTCTCATCTTGAGCGAGTAAAATATTCAGTAAAAATATTGAAATAAAAATAACTATGGTATCTAATCTGTTTTTTGCAAAACTCTGCATGTTTAGCCTTTTGATTGTATGAAAATTTATTTAACCAATGTTGAAGGTGGTCCTAAATAAGAATTCTTTATTCCACCAAAATCAAAAACTATTTTACTTAGATTAATCGAAGGATCTGTTCCCAAAACTTGGAGAGTATGCCGACCTGATTTTAAATTAGTTTGAATTTTTCCTTTCATTATATTTTTAGCAACACTTTTTTCCCAGAGTCTTCCATTTGACTTTCCCATTCTAAAATTCACCCATTGAGGTGACCTACCATCTATTGAAATTGCACAGCGTAATTTTTTACCCTGAATAACTGGAAAAGATGGAACTGCCAATAAGGTTAAATTTGCTTTACCTCCTTGTGTAACTCTTATATCGTATTCCAGAACAGGAGAATTCTTAAACACCTTCTGAATATTGTCAATATACCATCCAGAAACTGGTTTTAATATCATTGCTGATCTGGTAATTCCAAGACCATTGGCTTTTTCCCAGGAATATCCATTAGAAGAATTGATATCTACATAATCCTTGGCATTAATTGAAATCACTCCATTATCCTGGATATGAGTATTCTTATCTACATTTAATTCCTCATTAAAAACAGGTACATATATCCGATATTTTTGTTTATCATGTTTAATATCTATATGTCCTCTGAAATGAGATTTCTGCGGTAAGTTTTGATAGTCTAAAGATACCCAAATACGATCGCCCTTTTGATTGATTCTGCCTTCTTTCGCACTCAATTTGAGCCAAGGATGGTTCGGGGTTGCTGTCCATTGTACTGCTTCAGGGCCTGTTTTAAATATATCAATAAAATACTTTCTATTTATATATCGATTAAACTCAGGAAGTTCATTACTAGTATGGTCTTTTAATTCTATTTTCCTTAGTTTTGCGCCACTTTCTCTACAGTAAAATTTTAAAGTATGACTACCTTTATTCAGCTTATAATCTTTTATTTTGAATCTACCTGAACCTACTTTATCATTCCAGGTAATCCTTTTCTGTTCATCCAGTTTTATAAACCAGGAGTTATTAGCCCCAGTGGGATGGTCAACATAAGCGAATAAGGTGTACTTGCCTTCCTGTTTAGAGTCAATTTGAAAGTTAAAAATAGCTTTTTCCTGATTTGGAAAGTTTAGTTTCAAATTATTGGTGTCCTTCAAACCAATAAATTTTCCCTTTTGGTCCTGCCCGGAAATTATTCTATTTCCTTTTAGATTGGCCTCATTAACATTAAGGATGATATTATTTGTTTTATTGAGTTCTAATTGTTGGTCTAATTCACTTAAAGTTCCCTTTTTACCTTGAATGGCAACATCAAGTTTTGTTTCCTCTGTTTCCCTGTATTGGACTAGATCTGGTTCTTCAAAAACTTTGGCCCCCCGATAAAAACCAGGTCTGTAGTCATTTAAATAATTCCATTTTCCATTTTTTAATTCTTTATTATAGAATCTGGTATCCTGCCGGATTTTTTTGAATGCTTCTACTGTTTTGTCTGCATGATAGTTGGCTCCATATCTTCCCTGATGGGCATAAATTTTATTTTTATAAGCATGTAATAATTTTTTGTTGAGATTTGCTGCTCCCCTTACTTTATACAACACAAGTTCATAAAAAGGTATTTTTTCTTTAGAATCTAGTTTTGAATATATTTTTTCAGCTTTTTGCACTAGAGTTTCATAGTGGTCAATTCTTCTTTGTACCTCATCACCATAATTAAATAAACTAAAATCAGGATTCTGTACTTGTTTAGATCCATTCCAGTGATTTGAAAATCCCATATGCTCCGGTTTTCTCTGAGCAGATAATTGATGAAATTCCCACATGATTTTAGCAATCTCATCAGAATATTGCAGGGAAATATCCCTGCTGGCTACCTGTTTAAAGAAATCTTTAATGTTGTGATTATTCCACCTATCTATATTCCAGCCTAATTGTAAACCAAATTCCATCATCCATTCTCTTCTTTTTATGTCCCCAACATTAAAAATCCAGTTATCTTTCATATTGTGCTGGTAGGCTCTCTTAACTTCTCGCCAGATTTTTGTAGGAGACGTAGTTGAGACCCAGAGAAAGGGATGAGGAGTACCAAGATAAGATAGATGATAGTAGATTCCGCCTCCCCCTCTTCTCTGTTGTTCTTTCTGATTGGAAAAACGTCTGATATGACCATAATTATCATCTACCCACATAAGTGTAATATCTTCCGGTAGCTCAATACCAGCATCATAATAATTCATAACTTCTTTGTAAGGAGTGAATACCTGAGGTATTTTATCAATAGGTTTATCGATTTGGTTTGAGAGCATATTACGTTGATCCTGAATAATTTTTGAAACAAGGACCGCTCCTTCTTTGTAATTACTAACTCCTTCCATTCCAGTATCATGGACTCCTCTAATACCCATTTGATAGACAGTGTTAGAATTAGCAGTCTGCTTGACTCTTTTTCGCCAGACTTCTTTAATTCTGTTACTATTCCGGGTGTAATCCCAGGGACCATCTTTTTTATGATCCCACTCACTGGCGTTATTGTATAACATTACTTCAGTATGACTGGAGCCAACAATTATAGAATATTTATCCGCTACTTTTTGATTTTCCGGTATTTTATAGAATGGAATTGTACATTTATGCATAGCAGGCCAGATATGATTTGCTTTTAATCTGAGCAACAATTCAAATATTTTAGCATATGTTTTTGGCCCTATATTTCCTAACTTTGGTTCATATTTCCTTGCAGCCCAGGGTGTTAAACTCCAATCTTCATCATTTATAAAAATACCACGATGTTTTACAGAAGGGGGACCAAATTCGTAATTACCTTTAGAAATATAGATTGACTTCTTTTTATCAACATCAGCATCAGCCCACCAGACCCAGGGAGATATTCCTAGTTTCTTAGAAAGTTCAAAAATACCAAAAGCAGTACCTCTGGGGTCACTTCCTGCTATTACAAGAGCTTTCTTAACTCCTGGAAAAGGATTGTCCACAACAGAGATAATAAAACTTTCCCTTTGGTCATATTCAATGTGGTAAGAATCAAATTTGTTCTCTTCGATTAATTTTTGAATATATTTGCTTTTTTTTACAGAGCCTGCTATAATAATTTTGTCTCTCTTTTTGGGTATATTATTTACTATGGGGGGAATTTCACCAGTCAGGCTATTTATATCTTTTTGAAAGGAATTTGCTGCAAGTTCCACCACTTTTTCATCATTTGCACTTATTAAAAAAGGAACAGCTTTTTTATTTTTTATTATAGGAAAGCTCCCTTGAAAAGACTTTTCTTTAATAATTAATTGTTCTTTTTTATCTGGTATTCTAAAACCAACTTGCCTACTTTTAATCGGTTCTTTATCCTTAAATGTAAGTTTTGCAAAATATTGGGCTTGATTTTTCTTTGTGAAATTTGTGATGAGCAATTTACTTTCATTTGCTTCCTTTTGAATTGACACATCTTTGCTTGACTCTACTTGTTTAACTGAATTAAAAGATTTTTTGTACCAATTAACTTTCCCTTTCTCAGAAGAATCAATTTTAACTCTGATTTCAGCAGTGTCCCCGGATTCTATAGTTGAATCTTGTTTTATAGGTTTTAAAACTGATATAGCCCTTGTTTTGGTTTTTCTAGCTTGCGATTTTGTATTATTCTGAGCAGGTAGTTGTGTCATAAACAAAATTACCAACAAAAATATAATTTGGACTTGAAAACTTTTTTCAAACAATCTCATAATTATTCTCTATATATTATTTTCATGATATTTTAAATAAAATGTTGACTAATTAACTTATTTTGTAAGGGTAGCAAATGACTCATCCTCTCACTAAACCTAATGACTAAATTCTAAGAATATATACTACATATTTATTTCATAAATTTTTTCTTTCTTGATTTTATTTATCTATTTTAAATTAAATAAATTAAATTAAATCTTAAACCTTTAATTAAAGTTATATTTGATTTTCTTATAACTTTCTACAATTATCTATTTTACAAGTTAAATACAAATTTATGAGTTTACTATATTCAGTATATATAATTTCTTGAGTTTTGATATTTCTTTTAGTACGTTACTTTGTCTTTTTAATACGTAACTTAAAGGTTTTAATTATTAGATTTAATAATGTATAGGATTATAAAATGAAGAAATCTTATTATTTAATATCTATAATTTTATTACATATTTTTGTATTATTTGGTAAAACCTATAGATTTGATTTCGGAGGAAAACAGGTCCAGAAGGGATATTTACAAGTATCTGGTGATATGGTTTACTCAGAATCACGAGGATATGGCTTTAGTTCTTGTAAACCAATAAAAAATATTACCCGACAAAAAGGAAATCAATTAAATAAAGACTTCTGTACTTCTGAAGAGCCATTTTATTTTTTTATAGATTTACCGGAAGGTAATTATAAAGTTGATATTATACTTGGAGATCAATCAGGAAAATCAATAAATACTGTCAAGGCTGAATCCCGGCGGCTTATTTTAAATCGTGTTATAACTAAAAATGGACAAATAAAGACTAAAACTTTTTCTGTCAATGTTAGAAGGCCTAAAATCAATCAAAATGATAGTATTATCAGAAATCCTAGAGAATATGTTTATTTAAATTGGGATAATAAATTGAGTTTGGAGTTCAACAATAAAAATCCAAAAGTAGCAGGTTTAAAAGTAACTAAGATCCAGGATATCACTACTATATTTCTGGCAGGTAATTCCACTGTTACTGACCAGGAATATGTTCCCTGGGCAGCCTGGGGACAGATGTTACCCTACTTCTTTGATCAAAATATTACAGTAGCCAATTATGCTGAATCAGGCTCTGCTATGAAAAGTTTTATTGCTTCAAATAGATTAAAAAAAATTAAAAATAAAATTGGTTCTGGCGATTATCTTTTCATTCAATTCGGACATAATGATCAAAAGAAGCAGAGTTCAGCCTACCTGGAGCCCAATCAAGGCTATAAAAAATATCTCAAAAAATTCGTAAAAACTGCCCGCAAATTTGAAGCTACTCCTGTGCTGATTCCCTCTATGCATAGAAGAAAATTTGATAATAACGGAAATATAATAAACACTCATGGTGAGTATCCACAAGCAGTCCGTGAAGTTGCCAGGGAAACAAATGTCGCTTTAATAGATCTAACTAAAATGAGCAAAAAATTGTATGAAGCCCTGGGTGTTAAAGGTTCCCAAAAGGCCTTTGTACATTATCCTGCAAATACGTTTCCTGGACAAAATAAAAAACTCTCTGATAATTCACATCATAGTGTTTATGGTGCTTTTCAGTTAGCAAAATGTATAGTTAAAGGAATTAAACAAAACAATTTACGACTGATAAGATATTTTAGGAATCCAGACAAATCATATGAGCCAGGCAATCCTGATCCTTTTCAACAGGTTAAAATTCCCTATAGTCCCTCAATTAAAATACTAAGACCAAAAGGCAATTAATATATTGCAATCAAATTTATATTATTTGGTAAAATATTATCATTTATTTCTATAAGATACTAAATATTTATTATTTAAACAGGAGTCCATGAAATGAAAAATTTAGGTTATTTATTCACAATCATTGTGGTTTCTGGTCTATTTATCAATCCAATTCACAGTCAAAATAATTTCAAGAATGAAATCTATCTTTGGCCAGAGGGAGCACCTGGCTCAAAAAATCTCGAGATCAAAGAGCAAATAATCGATAGAAGTAAAGCTAAATCCAAAAAAGATAGATCAGTAAAAGGAATAACAAAACCATCGATTATCCCCTTTTTACCTGAGAATAATAGTAAAACTAATCCGGCCGTACTGATTTGTCCCGGAGGAGGATATGAAAGAGTTGTAATAGACAAAGGAGGTTTTGATATAGCAAATTGGCTAAACTCCATAGGAGTAGCTGCCTTTGTACTCAAATACCGTTTACCAGGTGAAGGACACAAAAAAAGATATAATGTTCCTCTTCAGGATGCTCAAAGGGCAATGAAATTAATCCGACACAATAAAAATAAATGGAAGATTAATCCTGATGAATTAGGTATAATTGGTTTTTCGGCTGGAGGACATCTGGCTGCAACTCTTGGAAATAATGTTTCTGAAACTGTTTATGATCCTGTAGATTCTATTGATACATTAAGTAGCAAACCAAATTTCCTTATGCTGGTTTACCCTGTTATTTCTATGAAAGATAATATAACCCATGCCGGAACTAAAAAACGTCTATTGGGTCATAATCCTTCGGATAAATTAATCCAAAAATATTCAAATGAAATAAATATAAACGAAAACTTACCTCCAGCTTTCATAGTACACGCCGGAAATGACCCTGTTTCTCCACTTAATAGTATTCGCTTCACTGAAGCAATAAAAGAAAAAGGCAAAGAAGTCGAACTACATATTTTTGCCCAAGGCGGGCATGGTTTTGGTATAAGACATGCTGAAGGTCCTATTAGATTATGGACAAAATTAGCAGAAAAGTGGTTGGTAGAATATAATTATATCCCTAATTAAATAGAGTTTCCTTAAAAAGTGTATAGTTAATAAAAAAAACATAGTGAGCTGAACCATGGCGGCAACACAAATTGATACATACTACATCTTCGGTCACCGTGAGTGTATTTTTTATTTTTTCAGAAGACCATAAGTAAGAATCAGATTTTCTGTAACTTTCTGACTGATCGTAAGTGATGAGAAATCAAGTTAAATAGTTTCTATTTCTAAAAGATTTCATCAACATCTCTCCAAGATATTCCTTGCAGAGCACTTTACACCCTCTGGGTTATACCAATATTCTCCGGGATAATAAAAAAGGCCCTCAGGGAGATCTAGTGCCAGAAGTCTCCGGAAAATTCGTTATATTTTTATAGTTCGTAAACTTCCTATTTTTTTCAGCTTATTACCAGATTGAATTAGCTAATGCATTTTAATTTATAACCTCAAGATAAAAACTTTGTCTGGAAGAATCAGAAAAATTTAAAAAATGGGGTTACTGCAAAAAGGCCAATGTAAGTCATATTGAGCGTCATCAAAGAGACCTCTATGAGGGAGTCGAAATATGGCTAAACATTTTAATAACAGG
>Ga0209948_1000057_pt1 | contig 30754 bp, 17 predicted proteins | sample SalPonR2_C_D2_MG_FD_185709 | JGI IMG/M metagenome (GOLD analysis project Ga0209948, IMG submission 185709) | Salt pond soil microbial communities from South San Francisco under conditions of wetland restoration - Salt Pond MetaG R2_C_D2_MG... ... | reverse complement strand
GGAACAAGAGAAAACCGGTAATTCACCAAATAAGACTCGGAAAAAGACCAAATTTGATCGTGATAAAGCCAGAATAAAAAGGATTAAGAATAAAGAGATCCAGGTTAAGATAGGCAGTACCTACTATGTAGTTGCTGGAGCAAAGTTACAATGCAGTTGTGGAACAGCGCCCTGTAGTCTGATAGTGCCACCTGGTAAGGTCATGATAGAGAACAAGCCCATGGCAAATATGATGCATTTTCAGCCTATGACAAATATAACTCCTTTTGGTATGTGCACTACTACAGCCAATCCAGTGGTAGCATCAGCTACAGCAGCTCCGCCTTCAGGAGTACTGAAGCCACAACCCTGTATACCTCAGATAGTGAGTCCCTGGGTGAAACCCAAGCCTAATGTCTTGGTTCAGGGCCAACCAGCGATAACGGAGAATTCTAGATTGACCTGTATGTGGAGCGGTCAGATATCGGTACAGGATCCCGGGCAGTCTACTGCTGTGGCACATTAAATACCATTAATAAAACTGTGCGAAAGTGTGGCTAAAAAATTCCTGGGAAAACCTTCAGAAGAATGTGATTAGGAAGCATCAAATAGATGGACAATCTTATTCATCAAACAAAGACGTATATCTCTGACTGACTTTATCATTATTTGTGGCAATAGCGAGAGCTTTTTTTGTGCCTACCAGAACAAGGAGATCTTCAGCGCGAGTAATGGCAGTATAGATTAAATTGCGTTGTAGCATTATGTAATGTTGAGTGGTGATCGGCATTATTACGGAGGGATATTCACTACCCTGGCTTTTGTGAACAGAAATTGCATAGGCCAGCGTTATTTCATTTAAATCTTTGTATTCAAATCTTACTTTTCTCCCATCAAATTCAATATCAATATACTCATCAATATCATTAATATCGGTAATAAAACCCTGGTCACCATTGTAGATTTCTTTTTCATAATTATTGCGCAATTGCATCACCCGGTCGCCAACCTTATATTTGCTATCCCCCCTGATCAATTCCTTCTGGTCAGGATTTAAACGTTCCTGTAGGATTTCATTTAATTGTGACGCTCCAGTTTCTCCCTGGTACATGGGGGACAATACCTGAATCTCCCGAATAGGATCATAATCATATTTACGGGGAAGACGAGTTTGTACCAAATCGCAAATAATATTTTGTACCTCCTGGGGCTCATCCTCTTTAATAAAGAAAAAATCAGAATCAGCACTGTTTTTTATGTCGGGGAAGTAGCCTTTATTAATTCTGTGAGCATTGGTGACAATCTTACTTTGCTCCGCTTGTCGAAAGATTTTTTGTAAAGCAACTACAGCAATTTCGCCGGAGTTGATTAGACTTCGCAAAACATTTCCAGGACCCACGGAAGGAAGTTGATCCACATCACCTACCAAAACCAAAATAGTTTCTTCATGAAGGGCTTTGAGAAGGGAATTCATCAGTGAGATATCGATCATAGAAACTTCATCAACTACTAGTAAATCAGTTTTGAGAGGATTATTTTCATTGTGTTTGAAACTTCGATCGCGGGGCTGATATTCCAGTAATCTATGGATAGTACTGGCCTCCATACCAATTACTTGGCTCATTTTTTTGGCAGCTCTGCCAGTGGGAGCGCATAATTTGATATCGCTATTTAATTGTTCATGTATATCAATGATCCCTTTCAGTGTAGTTGTCTTACCTGTACCTGGACCACCGGTTATGATTACAATTTTTTCCAAAATTGATTTCCGTATGGCATTTAACTGTTCCTCAGAATAAAAATCTTGATCCAGGCGCAGGCTTTTTATTTTTTTCTGATCAACTTCTGGTTCTTGCTCCAGATGGTCCTGAATGCGATCTTCCACACCTCTTTCTGCATAATAGAGCGAAGGTAAATATATTTTCTCTTCCTGTTTAATAATATCTTCTTTTTCGATCAAGTCCTGAAAAACACTATTCTTTTTACTGATCTTCACACCAATTAAGCGCTTAGATTCTTCTAATAATTTTTCAAAAGGAAGGTAAACATGGCCCTGATTGGACGCTTCCTTTAAGGCGTAAATTATTCCTGCTCGCACTCTGCGGTAATCGTCGTCTGTTATCCCCAGAGATTCCGCAATTTCATCAGCAGTTTTAAAACCTATTCCCCAGATATCGTAGGTCAGCTGATAAGGATTTTCTCTGACTATTTGAATGGATTTTTGTTCATATTTTTGATAGATCCGGGTGGCAAAAGTTGTAGAAATATTATGACTTTGTAAAAATATCATTATATTTTTGACTTCTTTTTGTTCTTCCCATCCTTTTTGGATCATTTCCAGGCGTTTTTCACCGATACCATCGACTTCAGATAGCTGTTCAATATCATTTTCAATAATGTTAAGGGTTTCCTGGCCATATTTATCAACTATCCGTTCTGCCATTTTGGGACCAATTCCTTTGATTAATCCAGACCCCAGGTACTTTTCTATTCCGCTGATAGTGCCGGGATAAACTGGTTCAAATTTATCAAATTTAAATTGTCGGCCGTATTTTTCATGACGGGTCCATTCACCATAGAGCTTGACTGTTTCGCCTACATTGACACCGGGCAAATGTCCTACAGCTGTGGCTCCATTGGACAGCTGAGCAACAGCATAGCCATTCTCTTCATTATAGTAGGTAAATCTTTCTATGGCGTCTTTTAATTCCATCTTTATAATTTAATATCAATTAGTTACAATTCCTAAAATGAAACTGATGAGGTTGTTGAGGCTGAGGTTAAGGTTAAGGCTGAGTACGAGATAATAAACCTGAGTTTCAACCTTAACTTTAATGCTTCCGGTTTCCCTACTTTCTTTCCCTTCGTCTATTGCAGTTGTGTCCAAAATTAAGTCTTTACTTTTCAACAAATGCTTTACCCATCAAAGAGGTCTCGATGAAACAAATTCAATTTGATAATGAGTAAGTGGAAGTAGGATGAGGTTCAAGTTAAGTATGAAAAAATCAACCTAAACCTTATCCTTAACCTTAATTTTCCCTTATTCCCGTTTCCTGTTTCCCATTTCCGCTTTCCGTTATTAAACACAAGAATGCTCAGCCTAAGCCTCGCCCTCAACCTTAATTTTTCTTTTTCCTTACTCCTTATTCCGGTTTCTGTTTTCCGCTTTCCTGTTTCCGATTTTTCGAAGTAAATAAAAATTCACCGAGATTAAATTTGAATAAAGACTAAAAATTAATTATACTATTACACTGATGGAGAAGAATTCCCAGTATTAAAATTCAAATATTATTGAAAAAATATAAGGAGAATTATGAAAAGTATAGAAGAATTTGATCTGGATAAAATCACAGAGAATAGAGATTATTACCCCTCACCAGAAGAATGGGAAGAGCAGACACTGTACTTTTTACTGGTAGATCGGTTTTCAGATGGAGAGGAAGAAGATCTGTATGATCCAGAAAAAGATTATGAAAATGCTTTGCAAGACGAAGAGACCAAACAAGAATGGCTGGAATGGGGGGATAAATGGAATGGAGGAACAATCAAAGGGATTCAAAGTAAATTAGATTATTTTGAAGAAATGGGAATTAGTGCGATCTGGATCAGTCCTATTTTTAAACAGGTAGCTTTTCAGGAGAGTTATCATGGCTATGGAATACAAAATTTTCTTGAAGTGGACCCTCACCTGGGGACCAAAGAAGATTTGAAAGAATTGGTTGAAGCAGCACATCAGAGAGGAATTTATATTGTATTGGATATTATTTTTAATCATACTGGAGATGTTTTTGCTTATAATGAGGATAGTCCACAGTATAGTGGGGAGGAATATACTATTCAGGGGTTTAGAAATAAAAAAGGGAATCCAGAGATACCTATTAATGATTTTGATGTTGATTCCATTTATCCCGATGGTGGTATCTGGCCTGTTGAATTGATGAGACCGGAGACTTTTTCCCGGAAAGGCCAGATAAATAATTGGGATAATCATCCCGAATATATTGAAGGCGATTTCTTCTCTTTAAAAAATGTAAATACTGGGTCAGGTGGATTGAATGATTTTAATCCTTCTGAAGCATTACAGGTGATTACTGAATGCTATAAATATTGGATAGCTGAAGCAGATGTTGATGGCTTTCGTCTGGATACAGTCAAACATCTTCATCCCGGAGCAACACGTTATTTTGTTACTGAAATACATGAATTTACTAAATCAATTGGGAAGAAAAATTTCTATATTTTGGGAGAAATAACAGGAGGTATGGAATTTGCCATGGATACTATGGAGAGAACAGGAATTGATGCTGCTCTAGGTATTAACAAGGTTCCGGAGAAACTTGAGAATGTAGTGAAAGGCCATTTGGATCCAGATGAGTTCTTTTTTGTTTTCAAAAATTCTGACCTATTGGGAGATGATGAGGATAAGTGGTACAAGGATAATGTAGTTACAATGTTCGATGATCATGATATGGTAACTCAAGGCGGAGAGAAAAAACGATTTTGTGCTGATAAAGAAACAGCTCCTTTGATTTTAAATGCTTTATTTCTGAATCTTATGTCCCCGGGTATCCCCTGTATTTATTACGGTACTGAACAGGGATTTGATGGTGCAGGTGGTGGAGATAAATATGTCCGCGAAGCCATGTTCGAAGGAAAATTTGGTGCTTTTAGAAGTATGGGAAAACATTTTTTCAATACTCAGAATAAAATTTTTCAAGAACTGGCAAAAATGACTGAAATTCGAAAAAATAATATGGCTCTCAAACAAGGTCGACTGTATCAAAGGGAAGTTTCTTATGACCGGGAAAATTTTGAATTACCTCATAAATTGGGTGAAGGGAGACACACAGGGGTAATTGCCTGGTCCAGGATTTTAAGCCAAAAAGAATTCATACTGGCCATGAATTGTGATCTGGAAGAATCTCAATCAATTTTCACAACTGTAGATGGGAACTTACATGATGAAGGAGAAAATTTTGTATGTATATATTCCAGTGATGATTCACAAGTCGATAATACAGCTACTGTTGAAGATATAGATAGCAAAAAAGTGATTAATATTTCGGTGCCAGGTCAAGGTTGTGTTGTTTTCACTAAAGGAGAAAAATAAAATTTAATGTATGATGATAAAGAATTTAGGTTCTTTCGTATAAACTGTGGGTAAAATATATTTATATTAAAATTCATTTATAAATCAAGCCCCGTAGGGGTGATATAATTTATTATATTCCAGGTAACGGTTTTAACCGAATTTTTAAAAACAACAATTATTTTTTGCCGTTCTACTTAAATTGAATCTGATATGTCTCGCCCCTACGGGGCTTGAGATTATCAAAGATTGGAAATAATTAAACTATATAATTCATTTTTGGGTATGATAAATTCCAATCGTCAAAATGAGTACACTTCAGTGTAATTCCTTAGTCTTTATTACTCAACACTAATTTCCTTCTCATTTATTCTCTATGATTTTATTTCAAATAAAATATTTATTTTCAAATAACTTTATTTTGATTATAATTTCGACGCAAGAAATATTCAGGTATAGAAAAAAGTATAATCATTTAAAAAATCAGCATGCATTAATAGATTTACCCACAATCGGTGCGAAAGAACCAGAATTTAGTTATTCCACAATAGAATTAATCCAAGGTTTCTTGAATAGTTTCTAAAAGATCACGAAGTTTATAAGGTTTAGATAAAAATGTATATTTCTTTTCCAGGTTCGATTGATCTACCTTCCTATCAGTATATCCACTATTCAAAATTATATCCAGCTCAGAATTTGCTTTCTGAAGTTCTTCTGCGAGTCGGTCACCTCTCATTCCGGGCATTATTATATCGCTTACAACCAATTGAATTTGATCCTTGTTTTGGTTATATATTTTGATTGCCTCTTCAGCACTTTTTGCTTTAAAGGTATTGTAATTGCTATTCCCCAGCCCTTTTGCAACAAATTCTAATACATCTGGATCATCTTCAACTATTAATATCCCTTCCTGGTCCCCTTTATAATAATTTATATCTACTGGTTTATTATTATCGCTACTGTCCATATCAGGATGCGCAGGTAAATAGATTTTGAAACTGGTTCCCTGGCCTTGTTCACTGTCAACATCAATTATTCCATGATGTTGTTTGGTTATTCCATGCACTACTGAAAGCCCCATTCCTGTGCCTTCACCTTTATCTTTTGTGGTAAAAAAAGGCTCAAATATATTTTGCTGGGTTTCTTGATCCATCCCTTTGCCATTGTCTTTGACTTCTAATTGAACATACTGCTTGGAAGATAATTTTGGAGAGTCTGTAATCCTTTTCTCTGATAAGTGCGAGTTTTGGGTGTTAATTTGTATTTCTCCACCTCGATTGATTGCGTCCCGTGCATTAACGCTTAAATTTGTAATAACTTGTTCCATTTGACCTTTATCAGCATAGACTGTCCATAGATCATCGGCTAAATTTATATTTATATTTATATCTTCTCCGATCAATCTAGCCAGCATTTTTCTAAGATTGATAATTATTTGGTTTAGATCAACTGGCTCAAATCTGGCTTCTTTTTTTCTACTGAACAGTAATAATTGACGGGTTAAATCACTAGCGCGATTAGCGGCTTTATTAATCTGTTCTATATGCGACTTTAAAGGAGAATCTGAATCAACTTTACCCTTTGACATCTGGATGTGTCCCTGAATAACAGTCAAAAGGTTATTAAAATCATGTGCTATACCTCCTGCTAGCTGTCCTATAGATTCTAATTTTTGAGATTGAAACATTTGTTTGCGCATTTCCTCTTTTTCCTGTTCCGCTTGTTTTCGTTCTGTAATATCTCTACCAATGGAAGTAATTCCTTCTACATTACCATTATTATCTTTTAAGACGGTATTACTCCAGTCAATTATCCTTTCTTCCCCATTGTGGGTTAAAATTACATTTTCATGGTGGGCAGGATAGCCTCCTGTTTTAAGTGCTTCCTGAAAAATATTTTCTTTTAAATTTTCCTGTTCTTCCTCCGGTATGGCTATCTCAAACCAGTCTTCTCCGAGTACTTCCTCTCTATTCCAACCTGTCAACTGTAAAAAGAAATCATTACAGAAGGTGATTTTACCTTCTGTATTTAGGGAAATGGCAATTAAATTAACATTTTCAAGTAGCTCTCGAAACCTTCGCTCTGATTTTTTTAGTGCCCTCTGAGCCTTTTTCCTTGCAGTAATATCTCTTGCAACACTTAGTATAGCATTTTTACCTTTATATTTTATCAAAGAAGAACTTATTTCAACTGGAATTTTGTCTCCTTGTTTAGATACATGAACTGTTTCAAATATTAATTTACCCTTATCTGCAATTTTCTGAATTATCTCTTCTACATATTGTGCATGTTCAGGAGTATCAATATCCTGTGTGGATAGATTTTGGAATTCTTTTCTGGAGTAGCCCAAACGTTCTACCGCTTCATTGTTAACAGTTAAAAAATTTCCTTTGAGATCATGCACGATGACAGCATCGCTCATACTATTGATTAAATTTTGATACTCATCCCGAACCTGTTCTAGTTTTTTCTGTCTCTCTTTTTGTTCGGTTATATCTCTTACAAAAGTTAGGTGTCGTTCTTTATTTTGATGGACGAGGTGATTTATCGACAGGGCTACTGGAAGAAGGTCTTCATTTTTCCGTTTGAGTCGGGATTCTAAAACAATTTTCCCTTGTTCCTTGACTTTTGCCCAGTGGTCAGACCAGTTTTTTTCTGAAAAATTCGGGTCTAGTTCGTAAATATATTTTCCAACTAATTCTTCCTGAGTATAATTTAGATAATCACCCATTTTTTGATTGGCATAGGTTATCTCTGCATTTTTCTTCACTAATAGAATGCCATCAGGCGCATTTTCTATTCCATATATTAATAAGTCTAGATTTTCTTCTGGGCTTTTAAATTGATCCATTGTATACTCTCATCGCTTTTAATCTTTTTACCAAAAATAACACTTCTCATTTTAACATAGCATCATTTCCTGAATATTTCAAAGGTTGTTTAGTATAGAGTACATTTTTATAGGTGAACCAACTCTGAAATAATCCAATAATCAATTAAAAATTAAAAAAAAGTTCGCATGACAAGGTCATAATGTTAATTACAGTTTGAGATTATTTTAAGATGGTTAAATTATTGAATATTAATGGTATAAAAGTACTTTAGGATTTGGATAAAAATACAAAAATTGTGAAAATTAGGCCAATATGTGTATTAAAATTATAAATGATAAACTCGTAAAAAGTAATGTTATAGAAATATTATCTGCCATAATAGGTTGTATTCTTTGAAGTTAACCTTTTACTTTATAATAGCCTGACAATAAACTACTTTGCGCCGTTGCGTCTTTGCCTCAAAGAGATGTCCATGACACGAGCGGCTCTTTTTACGAGACCATCATAAATCTGTTCAAAAAAACTTAATGATATGACTATATTGCATGTTAAAAGACATTGATGAGTATCTTCATCATAAATTAAACCTCTGGTTGCGAGGAGGAGACCACAACCAGAGGTTTTTACTCTGTAATAGAAGGATAAGCAGAGGGAGTCTTATAACTTATTTATTTTGTCTAATAGTTCATCAATATCGGGTAGGACTGACATGTCATATTCTAACTTAAATTCAATTTGACTATTTTTATCAATCAAAATATTCGCCCGTTTGGAAAAACCAAAATTGTTTCTGAAAATATTAAATTCTTGAGCAACTTCACCATGAGGCCAAAAATCAGATAACAATCTGAGGTTTTCCAAACCCATTTCTTCAGCCCAGGCCTTTTTAGCATAAGTAGAATCCACACTTATTCCTACAGGAACTATATTTAAGTCCTTAAATTTTTCATAATTATTCTCTAGATCTTCCATCTGATTTTGACAAACAGGGGTCCAGGCCAGAGGATGAAATGATAATAATACTCTGGATTCGCTCCTGTAATCTGAAAGCCTAAAATCATTTTCGTTTTGGTCCTGTAAATAAAAATCATATTTTTTATTTTTTCCTGTCATGACTACCTCCCTTGTTAAATAATCAAAAAAAATTAACTATTTTTCTTATCAACAATACTATTTAAAAATAAATTACCAGAATGTCAAAGGCTAATTGAAATAAGTAGTGATTTAAAATTATTATAATCCAAAAAGGAGTTGTATTTGTTTATATTCTACGATAATTAGCAAAATAAGCATGGAACGGATAGTATTTGAACTGAAGATGATTATTTCTGGCAATTCAACCTATAGATGAAATAAAAAGATAGGGCCATTATTCCAAGAAAAATCAGGAAGAAGAGTTTGAAGCCATATTGTTCAACAATCCAGCCTCCTACAAGTGAGAAAACAGCCGGTAATATCTTACCTGCCCCAGCAAGCCCCGTATAAATAGCACGATTTTTGTCGTTAGTGACTTCAAGTAGGATTCCCTGTATTGAAATTTTATGAAAGGCATTAATAAATCCTGCTATGAGGAAAATGAAAGGAAAAAGTAAACTGCCCGGTAGCCCCAGTATAGAGCCCAGTATTAATATAGTTATAGCAGAAGTTAAATATAAAATATAGTGATAGCGTGCTTCCCGGGCAAAATAGTACATTATACTTCCAGTAATTACACCTCCGACAACCTTCAAAAATAAATAATTTCCTATTTCTGCTCCACCCGCTCCTAATTGTTTTTTACCGTAAAGAATTAAAAAGGGCATCAATGTAAGTACAATGCCCTGGGTGTTAATTACAAAAAGATAATGTGCTAATCTTTGATTTGACTTAAATTCCGATTTAATTTTGTTGTAATAGTCCTTAAGTCCTGCAATTTGGATTTGTTCCGTCTGTACTTCTTTTATTTTCCAAAAACCAAGGGAAGCCAGCGCAAGCAATCCCGTCGCAATAAAAAATAATATAGAATAATTGTCAGGATATATTGAATTTCTTAAAATTCGTCTGACAGCAAAGGCTGATATAAGTAAACCCAGACTAGAGATTACCTGTTTTAGTGAGAAAAATTTTTTGCGTCTGTTTTGCAAAATCGATTTCCCCAGGATGTCCGTGTAACTTATCGTAGCAAATCCCCCTCCGAATGCAAATATAGTAATCAATATAAATATTGAAATTAAAATTACATTAGTACTTAGATCAGGAGAAAAAAGAAATAGGAAAGCCACCAGCCCCAGAGTAATGAACCGGAGATTTATTCCACTTAATAAAAATGTTTTTTTGTGGCTTCTATTGTTTATTAAAGGGGCAAAAACTAATTGCGAGAGTCTACCACCCCCGATCAAAATTGCAGTTAAAACCCCTACATGAATAGATTCTCCCCCAGCATCAATCATCATGGCCGGGATAATTGTGTTTATATCCATGAAATTTTTGGCCAGGGCTAGAAAAGTAGCGTGCCACAAAAAAGAATAAAAGTTGTTTTTTGATATTTTAGAATTTAACTCTATAGGCCTCTCCTCCTAACTAGCTCTCTTTTAATTTATAGAGAATAATTCCTTTTTAAAAGGGGGATGGTATAATACGGATTAGTCTTATCTTCTGTTATAATAATTTAAATAACCGGCAGCCATAATAACTGCCGGTTATTTTTTACTCACAATTTTACTGATATAGATTTACATTTATTTTATATAAATCCTTTGTGTTTGCTATATATATTATAGCCCACATGTACCTGTCGGACAGGTTGGTGCTGAGCTAGTAGCATCAGAAGAGGAACTGGAATCATTCATTATAATACCGCTTCCACCTGAAATTAACTTTTTGGACTCACCAGAACATTCTGGACATTCAGGTATAGAATCATCCTTTATACTTTGCATTTTTGTAAATTCATGCTCACAATCTTTGCATCGATATTCGTAAATTGGCATAAATATTCTCCTATTTTATTTCCGAATAACATATTTAGTTATAAAAGGAGTCAAAAAGTTACAAGCTGATTTTTAAATTTTATTTTGTGGAATTGTATTAAGGAAAAGTAATTTTTTTGCTATATAAGTTTGTTAATGACGTAATTTCGTCATCCGGATAATCCTATGTAGCATATCAAAATGAAAAAGAAACTAATAATATCTATATCACAAATTATTATAACCAAAATTGTCCAAATAGAGCTAAATAATGCTTGAATTTCACACGCTAGGAAAGCCAGAATTTTTTGTCTATTTCACCATCTACCTAATATTTCCTTCCTCCAGTTTTTTTGGTCTTTAGCATCACTTTCTTGCCCTATTTATCCTCTGTTGGTCCTTCAATTTGGGAGGACTACTGGAATATTACTAACATATCTTGATGCCGTTCATAATCAAGATCTCCCTTACCACTTTTTTAATGATAAGGGAGAGCAATGAGGTTAAGATTATTATAATACTTATCTATGAAATCTCCTTGTTTTCCTATGGAAATTATCTTTTTTACAATTAAAATCACCTTTAGAACAATCAGATCTGTTTTTCATGAAAAAATGAGGCAGATCTTCCAGTTTGTCCTTTTGTTCATTGGTTAATTCCTGTCTCACTTTCAGCTTCTTTTCTATCCGCACATCAAATAATTCATTTTGCTCTTCTTTTACTTTATCTGCTGCTTTCTGAATTTCATTTTTGGATTTGTTCCCGTGAAAGGCTTCTCTCAGATCCATTCTAGCAACTTTCAAGTCAGATCGTGTCGAAATCATTTTTTTCTTATAATTGAAATGAATCTTCTGAATTGCTTCTTCCTGTTCATCAGTCAATTCCAATTCAGACATAATAGGGTTGTGAAACCCATGTTTATAATGATTATCTTTCCCAGGTTTATGTGAAAATTTTCCTCTAGGACGAGCCATTCCCACCGCTGATAAAACGAACAGGACAATTAATAAATTTGCTAAAAATTTCTTCATAATTACCTCCTTAAATTAGGTTGCTTACCTTTACCACGCATTCTATGCAGTTCTCTCATTATTTGTCTCTTAAATTTGTCTTCAAAGATCAGTAGTTTCATCTTTTGCTTAGTATTCAGAATGCCGTCAACATTTTTTAAAAATTCTTTTTTTATCTTGGATCTATTCTCTCTGATTTGAGCCAGTTTATTCAGATATTTGTTTAAATCACTTTCATCAGGATCGTATTCTTCCCTCCTCAATTTATTATCAAGTTCAAGAATGACACTTTCCATATTTTTATGATGGTTACGTAGTTTTTCTTTGTATTTATGGTACTTAGGGAAAAATTTCTCTGATTGCTGAGAAGAAAGGTTCAAATAATCCACCATTCTCCATACTTTAAGTTTTTCCAGTTTTTCTTTTCTTCGCTCAAACATACTATTGCTTGAATCAGCCCATCTACCTCGAGGCCCTTTTAAACCACTGCTATCGTGAGGAAACATATGATTGGCCCCCCTTCTTTGAGCAAAGATACTGATACTGAATAAAAATATGAGCAGACTAATTAAGACCTTATTTTTAATATTTAGCATTAGTTCTCCTTATTTGATTTTTTTATATTTGCTATTAAATTATCAAATTTTTCTTCAGATAATTGGGTGGTGATTATGGCTAAGTCATTTAGAGACTCATACCCTTCCGTACTCACTAAAGTATAACCCATTTCTGTTGTGCTCTCGGAGTAAATATCTTCCGGCAAATACATAGATTTATTCGAGTAGCCGGATAAGTAATCAGAGTTGAGATAGGATAAATAATCTTCGGTTGTATAATTAGATGCGGTAGCTATTTTTCCCTCAGATCCAAATTGAGTGATACCAATTGCTATCAATATTATTGCAGCAGTAGCAGCTGCGGCCCACTTAAAAATAGGTTGGCGCTGCTTCTGCTTATCCAGATGATTGTTAACCTCTGCTAATAATTTATTCCCATATTCATCCTCTAGCTGATAGTCCTCTTTACCTACTCTGGCATTGATCATGTATAACTCCTGATAGAAATTCTTACACTCAGAACATTCTTCTATATGATTTTCAACAAAGGCGATTTTATCCTTTTTTAAAGAACTATCTATATATTTTGGTAATAATTTCTGGCATTTTTTACAGTTGCTCATAATCCACCCCCATCTGATTTAATTTTTTGCGTAAATTTTTCAAAGCATGGGAAAAATTAACTTTGGCAGAATTTTCACTGATATCCAAAATAGCTCCTATTTTCTTGTAGGGTAAGCCCTGAAAGCTCCTGAGCAAAACCACCATTGTCTGTTTGGGTGGTAACTTCTGAATAGCCTGCTGTAAATAATTTTTGCTATCCTCATTTATATTACTGCTGCTTTCGTAAATTAACTCTTTAATTTTATCCAGACCTACAAAATCTTTGACTCGTTTTTTGTTGAGATAATTCTTACCAATATTAACAGCAATTCGGTAGATCCAGGTATCTAGAGAGGATTCTCCTCGAAAGGTATCCAGTTTCTTATATACTGTCACAAAAGTCCTCTGAGTCAATTCATCTGCCTGATCGTGGCGGCCTACCATTTTCATAAACAGTCCAAATATTTTTTGATGATTATCTTTTACTATCTGGTTAAAATCTCTATTTCCTGACAATATTACTTCCCATTTTTTGAGAGCTTCATTTATTAGACAGATCAAATTACAAAAAGTTAAATTATTTTTTGAGATTTTTTGGTTTTTTTTATTTAAGGGCTTTCACATAAGGAGTTCTCTCTATTAAACCTCGTAGGTTTATCAAACCTGTGCAGTTTTTCTAATGTCACAAACCTGATGAAATTCTATGCTGTCTTTCATTACATTTATTATTAGGAAATTTATTATTTTTCAAACTTCCTGGCTATATTGCTAACAGGAAACGTTAGCCTACAATAAATTCCTTGTAAAATATATCCTACAATATTAATATAAAAGTCTTTAAAATTTGAAATGCAAATAGTAGATAGGGGCAGATCATGGGAAAAAAAGAAGGACTACCACCGGAAGCGTATGAGGAAGTATCAGGAGAAGAGTACGAACCGTATGTTCCTAAAACGGAATCAATGACAGAACTAACCTTCAAATCCTTGATCTACGGTTCAATCTTCGGTATTCTATTCGGAATGGCTAATGCTTATCTGGGATTGATTTCTGGCTTAACAATCTCAACCGCCATTCCACTGGCAGTTTTGACAGTTGCTATTTCAAGAGCACTGAGAAAAATCACCGGTAAAACTTCAATTCTGGAAAATAATATCACCAAAACCGCCGGTTCAGCCAGTTCATCCCTGGCTTCAGGAATAATTTTTACAATACCAGCACTCTATATGTGGGGACAAAAACCGGGCCTCCTGAAAATAACATTGATTGCACTTGCTGGCGGTCTTATAGGAGTACTTTTTATGATCCCTTTGCGAAGATTTTTGATCAAAAAGGAGCATGGTAAATTGCCCTATCCGGAAGGTATAGGTTCAGCTGAAGTCTTAGTAGCTGCAGATACAGGCGGTACCAGTGCAAAAAATGTATTTGCCGGTTTAGGCGTTGGCTTTGTTTATACTTTCCTGATCAAAATAGTACATTTATTTAAAGATAAAATCTGGGTCAAAATACCATTTGTCAAAAAAGCAACTCTGGGGATGCGCACTCAACCCGCTCTCCTTGGAGTAGGTTATATTCTGGGTTTCCGGATTGCACTGATTATGGTCTCAGGTGGTTTATTATCCTGGTTGGTTCTTATTCCTGGCCTGGCTTATTATGGAGATGCTATTGGACAAGTGATCTATCCCGGTACACAACTGATCAGCAAAATGACACCCAATCAGATCTGGAGCACCTATATTAGATACATAGGTGCTGGCTCAGTTGCAACTGCGGGGTTTATTACTTTGATTAAATCAATTCCTACAATGGTATCGAGTTTCAAGGTTGGTCTTCAGCATATTAAGGAATCCAAAGCCGGCAAAGCATTTGACAGAACAGATGATGATCTTTCCCTCAAAGTTGTTTTTATAGGCGTGGGGCTAATAACACTGATCATAGCAGTAATACCTATTTTGTTTAACTTTTCCGACTCAATTTTCATTCGCTTAATAGCAGCCTCTCTGGCGTCTATATTTGCATTTTTCTTTGTGACAGTTTCAGCAAGAATAGTTGGCCTGGTGGGGGTTACTTCCAATCCTACCTCGGGAATGGTGATAGCCACATTAATAGGGACAAGTCTCATCTTTCTGGGCTTGGGCTTCGAGGGTATCAATGCCAAAATAGCCACCATCACAATCGGTGGAATAGTAGGCTGTGCAGCTTCTATTGCAGGAGACACCTCCCAGGATCTGAAAGCCGGTTTTCTGATCGGTGCTACGCCTAAAAAGCAACAAATAGCAGAGCTGGTTGGTGTGTTAGCAACAGCATTTTTTGTAGCCCTCAGTGTTATGATTCTGGGAGAAGCACACGGCTTTGGTTCTGCTGAATTGCCAGCACCTCAGGCCAATATGATGAAGATGATAATCGACGGTCTAGTCAGTCAAAATATTCCCTGGACCCTCGTTTTTATAGGGGCAGGTATCACTCTGTTTGTACATTTTGTGATCAAGATTCCAGCCCTTGCTTTTGCTGTAGGAGTTTACCTTCCCGTCTCTACCATGATTCCTATTTTTATAGGAGGTACAATTAGAAAAGTAATTGAAAAACGCAGTGAAACGGAAAAGGTTATGGAAGAACGCAGAGAAAAAGGAATTTTATTTGGATCAGGATTAGTAGGAGGCGATGGCTTAATGGGTGTACTGGTAGGTTTTCTGGTTATAATTGGCAAAAGAGCAGAGATTTTACCCCAAAATTGGGCCGGTGGATTTTCTACAATAGTTGCTTTACTCTTCTTTGCTGCTCTGGCCTATCTCTTAATTAGATTCACACGAATCTCTAAGGAAAAAGAATAATTAATAGAATAATAATAACCCTCGTAGGTTGAAAAAACCTGCGAGGCTTCTTTCTCACTGATAATATATCAAAAAGTAATATAGGACTTCCTTGAAAAAGCAGAAAACCCTCTCATTCTGAGCTGAGACAAAGAATGAATCAATTCGTTTTTCATCTCTGGTTCAAATCTACCATGAGTCACCAAGGTCACAACGAACCCCTAGAGATGATCTCAATGAGGTACAACCATGACTTTTTATTGATTATGCAATTTTTTAAGAAGATCCCAATTAGATCAAATAATAATAAAATTAAAAATGTTTACACTATATCGTGCCGGGTTGTACCTTCCCCCAGAACCACAAATTTTTGCGTAGTTAAGGCTTCTACACCCATAGGACCATAGGCATGTAATTTTGTAGTAGAAATGCCTATTTCTGCTCCCAATCCAAATTCTCCTCCATCAGAAAACCGGGAAGAAGCATTTACCATTGCTACTGCTGAATTGACCCGTTTTAAAAATTCATTTCCTCTATCAATTTTTTCAGTGGCAATCACATCTGTATGTCCGGATCCATATTTTGTGATATGATCTACAGCCTCATCAAAATCATCTACAACCTTAATAGCAATTTCTTTTGCGAGATATTCGGCATAATAATCCTCCTCTGTAGCAGAATCAATATCTGACATTATTTCCTGAGTTCTTTCACAACCATGGATTTTCACATCCTGTAGATGTTCATTCTCTTGAACCAAAGATAGAAAATCTTCCGCAACATCTTCCTGCACCAGTAAAGTTTCAAGAGCATTACAGACACCGGTACGGCTGACTTTGCCGTCGATCAACATTCTCATGGCTTTATCAAAATCAGCTTCTTTGTCGACAAATTCGTGGCAAACACCTTTATAATGTTTTAAAACCGGAATATGGCTATTTTCATCAACAAATCTTATTAATCCTTCTCCTCCTCTTGGAATTAGAAGGTCTACATATTGATTCATAGATAAAAGCTCATTCACTGCCTCACGATCAGTTGTTGGTATCAGAGTCACTATTTCACCAGGAACATCATTTTGTTCCAGAGCCTCTGTTATGACATCGGCTATAGCAGTATTTGAGTGAAAAGCCTCAGAACCACCTCTTAAAACAACTGCGTTACCAGCTTTTAAACATAATGCTGCTGCATCGGACGTAACATTAGGACGGGATTCATAGATCATTGCTATCACACCTAGAGGAATTGACATTCGCGCCACCTTTATACCGCTAGGCCGCTGTCTATAATCTGTAATATCACCTACAGGGTCATCCAATTCAGCAATTTCCCGCACAGCCTTCGCCATCTTTTCTATTCTTTCCTGATTTAGCAGTAGCCTATCTTTCATTGCCTCTGAAAGATCATTCTCTTCTGCATTTTCCATATCAATCTTATTTTTTTCCTCTATTTCTTCTATGTTTTCTTCCAAAAGATCAGCAATGGTATTTAAAATTTGATTTTTCTCAGCATTATCCAGCTGACTGATAACTCTGGAAGATTGATGACATTTTTTTACTATTTCTTCAATATTCTGACTCATTTTATATCCTCCTTATGGGTTATATTTTCCAGTACAACCATATCGTCTCTCTGGACGATTGCATCACTAGTAATGTAGCCCAGGGTTTCTTTGATTTCGAAACTCTGTTTCCCCTTAATTTTTCGCATTCCTTCAGAATCATACTGAGTAGTTCCTTTGCCAATCAATTGTTTTTTACCATTTTCCAGTTTATATATTTTGACAGCAGAACCTTTATTAAATTCTCCTTTTACTTCTTTGACTCCGGCTGGTAGAAGAGAAGCCGACTTCTCAATCAGAGCATTAGCAGCGCCTTTGTCTATTATCACTTCACCTTCTGAACGAAGGGCATGAAGCATCCAATTCTTCTTAGCTGTCCTGGGATCCTTTTCCTTGTGAAATAAGGTTCCTGCTACCTTACCATTCAACATATTTTCAAAAGTTTTATATTTTTGCCCGTTTAAAATAATTGTATTAATACCTCGTTGGACTGCCTTCTCAGCTGCTTCTATCTTCGTTTTCATACCACCTTTAGCGACTGGATTTGACGAAGATCCAGCCATATTATAAATTTCTTTATCAATTTTTTTTACTTCAGGAATCATTTCTGCTTCCTCATTTTCTGCCGGATCATCGGTGTAAAGTCCATCCGTATCTGTACTAATCAAGAGCAAATCTGCATCAACTAGATCAGCAACGTGAGCAGAAAGGTTGTCATTATCGCCTACTTTCAACTCATGAACACCAACGGTATCGTTTTCATTCACAATCGGAAGTGCTTCCATCCGTAAAACTTCATTGAGGGTGTTTTTAACATTGACATATCTTTCTCTGTTTAATAAATCTTCAAGTGTGATTAAGAGTTGAGCACAGGGAAAATCAAATAATTTTTTCCACTGAGAAAACATCCCTGGCTGACCAATCGCAGCTAGAGCTTGTTTTACTGGTATGGATTTAGGAGCATTTACAGGATATTTGGTCTGTAAGGCCTGACCAGCAGCTACAGCACCTGAAGAAACTATAATTATTTCTTTTCCTTTCCTGCGGCATTGATTGACAAAATTTGCAATGTGTAAAAGATATTTTGTACCGCAACTCTGATTATCCGGCGCAATGATCGCACTCCCGACTTTAATCACCGCCCTATTCCAGGATGGTAAATCTATTAAATTATTTTGATCCATCTATTTATCCTTTTAATGATTATTTTTTTATTTAGGTTAGAAAAAATGTAAAATTCTTCTAGTGATATTAGATATTAATCCTATGGAAGGTTAAAACAATCGGATTCTTACCTTGGAGCAAATATATTTTAAATATAATAAAAGCGAAAGACTTTGTATTAATACCACTATATTTCTGATTATGTATTGCATTATTAAAAATATCCTAATCTAAGAACTTATTTAATCCGATTGATCTTTAGAAATCTCAATTTTAATCAGGACTACTTTTCATTAAAAATCAGAATAAATGTACATTTTAATATTAATTAATGCAAGATTTTTTTGTCCTCTCAAAGAGGAGTATATCCAATATTAATTAACATTTAGATAATCATTTTGCTAAATATTTTGATCATCATATTAGGTATGATCAAATTTCAATATATCAAAGGTATTGTATGCAAAGATTCTTTTCATTAAATAAATAACTGACCTCCTCCTATTTCTATTTTTTCTATATTTAAACCTGAAAAATTCATTACCATTTCCCTTAGGTCACAACGGTCACCAGGGACTTCGATGAAGACCCCTGGGCGGATCCTTCGGGAAAACTGAGTTTGTATAGAAAAGAGTATTTAAAATAATATAAAATATATCCTTAACCCACCATTTTAAAATAGTTATGAATAATTCAGGTAAACGGAGGTTTTCAGTCGATTAACAAATAACCCTTGCTGAACCAGAATACTCTTTTTATATTAAAGTAAGAGATAATTCAAAAATAGAGGAAAAGTAATGCACGTATCTTTATCTGATTTGAATCCCCAAATAGATGAAATTCGCGATGAAGTCAAAATCGCTATAGATGAGGTGGTAGAATCAGCCCAGTATATAAATGGACCTAAAGTTTCTAATTTCGAAAGAAATATTTCTGATTATTGTGATATTGACAATGCAATCGGAGTCTCTTCTGGAACAGATGCTTTATTAGTTTCCTTAATGGCTCTAGATGTTGGACCAGGAGATATTGTATTGACAACAGATTATGCTTTCTTTTCTACCACAGAAGTAATATCACGATTAAATGCTCAACCTGTTTTTCTTGATATTGATCCAGATACATATAACCTCGATCCAAAGAAACTCAATCAATGGTTAGAGAATAATCAAGATAAGACTGAAAGAGTAAAAGCCATCATACCAGCTCACCTATTTGGGCAGTGTGCAGATATGAAACCTATAATAAGAACTGCAAGGAAGTATAATATACCTGTTATAGAAGATGCTACTCAGGCTTTTGGAGCTAAATATCCCAATAAAGGTGACTCCTATCAAGCCGGGACAATGGGTAAAACAGGTTGCTTTTCCTTTTTCCCTTCCAATAGTTTAGGTGGTATGGGGGATGGTGGTATGGTAGTTACCCGCGATGATGAAATAGCCGCAAAAATCAGAAAACTAAGAAATCATGGAGCCGCTCCTAAATATCATCACTCTATGATTGGGGGTAATTTCCGACTGAATGCTATCCAGGCCGCTGTATTATCAGTAAAATTACAATACCTGGATAAATGGAATAAAATGAGACAGGAGAATGCTGAAAAATATAATCGGGAACTCACTGATCAAATTCAGACTCCTGAAGTAGCCTATAAACCTGAATATCATATTTACAACCAATACGTCATATCCGTACCCGGAGATAGAAAAGAACTTGAAACCTATCTTCGCAAGAAACAAATTGGTTACTCAATTTATTATCCTGTTCCTTTTCACCAGCAAGAATGTTATCAACATCTTGATTATGAAGAGGGCGATTTCCCAAACAGCGAAGACGCCTCTCAACATTCACTTGCTATTCCTGTTTATCCTCAGCTAAGTGAAGATAAACAAGAATACGTGATAGAATCTCTCAATAATTTTTTCAGAAATTAAACTAATTGTACGAGTACAGATATCACATAGTTTACCCATGAGGGCAGTTATTTTGAAAAAGAGAAAGAAGGTGGATAATATATATTTGATAATGATTTCCATTTATAAGAAATGTTTAAACATCTACTAGACTAAAATATTAATAGAAAAAATAATATTTAACAGGAACCCTATAATAAGGTTTCTTAGATTCAGAAGAAGTTAAACTGGAATTTTTACTTATTACATAATTTGGAATATATACTGGTACTATAAAAAACATGTCTATATTCCAGAAGGTTAAAAATGGATTTATATTAGCTATATATTTAAAATAAATATATATGCTAAGAGCCTGAGGTGATAAAATTGAGTTATATATTGACATTCTTGCAGATGAAGGTCTTTACCTCCTATAGCCCAAAGCATGAATCACTGATTACCAGGAATAATAAAGGGTACCCGTTTATACCTGAAAAATTCATCAAAATTTCCTTTGGGTAACTTAGGGCAATGTGTTCGGGAGAAATAAATCCACGGTATTAACCATTATAACCATTAACCATAAAATTATTCCTCCCGAGGAAGAGATGGGCAAACTGAGTTTCTATGGAAGGTGGGGATTAAAGTAATAAAAGAGCAATATTTCACACCCCATTTTAAAATGGTTATGAATGATTCTGGTATAGTCTTTTGCTAGATAAATAGAATATTTATAGTTATCAAATTTGTTATCCATAAAATAGTGAATCCATTCAATAAAAATATTTATCTAATTGGATAAAATTAAAAATATTACAATTGCAAGTGCAGTAGCTCTTCTGAGCATTATAATAATTTTCCTGGTGATTGATCTACCTTTGATTCAAAATTGGAACAAACAGATAAATGATATCGTGGTCACCAGCTGCCCTGAAAAACCTTCCGATGATATAGTTATCGTCACTATAGATCAAAACAGCATCAACCAGCTTCGCAAAAACTATAAAATACTCTGGCCCTGGCCTAGAAGCCTTTATGGAAGAGTAACTGAATACCTTTCTCACAGTCAGGCTAAATCTATTCTTTTTGATATCCTATTTTCTCGTTCGGATATAAACAGAGTAAACCAAAACACAAGTTTATCGGACTCTATTTTTGCACAATCGATGCGGGAAAATGATGTAACCCTCGCTCTTCAATTAGAAGACTCAACTCATGAGACTAATCATCCAATAGTAAAAAAGCGTAAAAATATCCAATTCAATCTTCCCGATCAACTTATTCGAGAATTTCCGCAGGCCACTTTACCGATCCCAAAATTCCAAAAGTCAGCCCGCAATCTTGGTACTGTTAATTTTTATACTGATGAAGATGGTATTTGCAGGAAAATACCTCTATTCTATAAATATAATAACCATATTTTCCCCTTTCTGAGTTTATCCGGGTTAATTAGCGCTCATGATATCAAAAAAATTTCATTTGATAAACAGAGCGGGAAACTTATAGCCGGACCTTTTAAATTCAATATAAATAAAAATGGATTCCTAAATATCAGGTGGTATGGGAAAGGCGGAGTCAATGAGACCTTCAAGTATGTTTCTTTCATCAATTTAGTAAAGTCCTATCAACAATGGAAGGCAGGTAAAAAGCCAATCTTGTCGCCTAATATTTTTAGAGATAAAACAATTTTTATTGGGGCTACAGCTGCGGGACTATGGGATGTGAAGCCTACACCTTATACAACAGAGCAAGCACCTTTTCCTGGAATTGAAATATATGCCACAGTTTATAGTAACATGGTTCAGGAGAAAGTTGTGTCCCGAATTTCTTTTTTGAAAATTTCAGTTATTTTATTTTTAGCACTTTTACTTTTCAATCTTGCCTGGAGAAAATATAGGCTCTACTTCTGTAGTGTTGTCACTATTACTTATTTTATAATACCCCTTGGATTACACTTTTATTTCTATAGTACAACTACAACTCACATTCCAAGTGTCGGTATATGGTTTGCTACACTGTTGTCCCTCATCGGTATTGTTACATATAATTATTGGTCAGAGGGACGGCAAAGACAATTAATAAAAAATATTTTCCAAAATTATATGCATCCGGAAATAATAGATAGACTAACACAAAATTATGAAGAAGTTAAGCTTGGGGGAGAAAAGGTCCAGGGTACAGTACTTTTTACTGATATCGAGGGCTTCACCGGTTTAGCTGAAAAATTGGATTCCCAGGACACGGTTCAACTATTAAATAATTATTTTCAACAATTAGAGCAAATTATATTCGAAAATGGTGGTATGATCGATAAATACCTGGGAGATGGATTAATGGCTATTTTCGGTCCTCCGCTCAATCAACCCGGTCATGCTGAAAAAGCATCTCAGACTATTTTGGATATTCAAGAAATAATAAATAAAAACTTTACTATTAAGGGTCAAGATATCAGACTCAAAACAAGAATTGGAGTAACAACTGGTGAAATTCTGGTCGGTAATCTTGGTTCCTCTAACAGAATGGATTATACAGCGATTGGAAATAGTGTTAATCTGGCTGCCCGTTTAGAGGGAGTCAATAAAACTTTTAATACCAATAATATTATTTCTGGATTTACATATAACCAGGTCCAAGAAAAGTTCGTTTGCAGAAAATTAGGTAATATCACAGTTAAAGGTCTAAGTAAATCTCTTGATATATATTGTGTGATTTGTACCACAGAAAAAATTGACCAGGATACAAAAATTTTATTGAATTTACATCAGAAAGCTTTAAAATTATATCGAAACGATAACTTTGAAGCAGCGCTTCATAGGTTTACAGAATTGCGGTCCAGATTTCCTGATGACCAGATTACTGCTTATTACATTAAACAGTGTCAAAGGAAATTAGAAGGAAATTAATTTATCTCATAATTATTAGTAGATTGAAGATATCCGGAGGCTAGAAATGAAAAAATATTCTGTAATTTTGCTGATTTTACTTTTTACAATAAATGTCTTCTCTAAAGAAAGAGTAACTATACCTAGAAACAATACACACCTGAGGGAAGGTCCGGGATGCTTTTATCCAGTTATAAAAGTATTATCTAAAGGTTCAAAAATCTATAAATTAGACCAGTCTGACAAATGGCTGCAAGTTAAATGGCAGCATAATGTAGGTTGGGTCTCTAGAAATGTATTCGAAAATTGCAAATCTGAAAATCTATTAGATCAAAAAATTAAAACTGATACCAGTAGAATTTCACAGGCTTCAATGAGCGGAGCCGTACGGGGCTTTGCAGAAAAATATATAGCTCAGACAGGAGGTAATCCGGGTTTTGTAGAACAATATAATAAAAAATTAATTACTCCGGAAGAATATCTTTCCTTTAAAAATAATACTTTTCAAAACCGCAACCCTAAAAAATTAGAAAAACGCTATGGGTTACCACAGGAATCTAATATTACTCAAATAACCTGGCAGGATGAAAAAATTGGTCTTGCTGTAGCAAGTAGAATTGCACAAAAAGGAGTTATCAAAGATAGCAACAAGGTAAAATATATTAACTTTGTAGGCACTTTGGTATTGGAAAAAAGTAGCGGATACCAACATTCAGTCAAATTTTATATTGTAAAGGAGCCAAACTCGGCGGCTTATTGTACTCCGGGAGGCATATTTTTTCTCAGTCAGGGTTTAATAGACAAAATAAATAATGAAGCCGAACTGGCCTGTTTATTAGGACATGAACTGGCTCACTTTATCCGGAAGCATGGACAGTTAGAGCTACAAAATCGGGAAACCCGTATTAAAGCCAGCCATGCTTTTCAAAAACTGGAGGAGGAGACTTCATCAAAAAATACTTCGAAGCTGGAGAACCTGGCTAATAACTTATATGAGGCAGCCTGTAAAAAAAGACAATTGAAATATGAGTATGAAGCTGACAGACTGGGTGTTATTTATGCTTATAGGGCAGGTTATAATCCCAATACCTATGTAAATTTACTCAAGAGACTTTCTGATAATAGTGAAATCGATTATGAAAATTTTGAATCTGAATGGGAATCTTTTTATCTTGATAAAAGGATTAAAAAGGTAAAAGCATTCATTTCCAATCAGATTGAAAGAAAAGAAGCACTGGACGTTAAAAATAAAGAAAGATTTATTGATTTTATGCACCCTTAATTATCTTACTTTAATTCATGATATTGAACTATCTGGCTGGTCTAAAGTTTATTATGTATACTGTTTTAGTTTTTTTCTTGACATACATAAAAATTAGCCATAATTTTGGTCGCTATTTGATGAGAAGTGAGGGCACATAGCTCAGCTGGTAGAGCAACGGCCTTTTAAGCCGTGGGTCCCAGGTTCGACTCCTGGTGTGCTCACAAAGTTTATAAAAGCTTAGCAATCACTTTCCCTCCTCCTCTATATATAACCTCGTCTGCTAATTATAGCGGGCGAGGTTATTTTTTTACTATTTCTATTTATTAATTACTCCTGCAGTACAAATTGACTTTCTGATTCATATCGAAGCGTATTTACTAAAATTTCAGACTTATTTCTTCCAGAAAAAATTTTATCTAATTTACTATATAATACATGAGTTCTTGATAGTAAAAAAGTATGAATAAATCCTAAACTACCTATCTTGAGCAGACGATATTTTTTCTACTGATCTACTGCAATAGAACTGATATATCTCATACAAAGATAAACTCAGGGGTAGAAATGAACATATTAGTAGATAGTTCTGTCTGGATAAATTATTTTGTAGCAGGGCAAGCTAATTTTTCTTAATAATGTACTGGATGAAAACGCTCTTACTATTAATAAACTTATATTATCTGAACTAATCTCCTTTTTGAGAAAAAGTAAGCGACAGGAGGGAGTTGATTTATTGCATGCTTTAAATAAAACTGAAGTGTTTATAGATTGGTCACAGATGTCAGAATATCAACATCAATGTCTCCAGAATGGGATAGGGAGTTGACCTCCCCGACCTAAAATTGCGCAAAATGCCATTCAAAACAATCTGAAAAATTATTCCCTGGATAATCATTTTGAATTAATGTTCGGCTCCTTTGATTTTGACTTATTCAATGAAGAAAATTTCAACCTTACGAAGGTTGGAATCCTTCGCAAGGTTACTTTTTGTATTTTTTACCTTCTCAAATCCGAAGCAACAGTCTTAGCAACTTCCCGACCATCAGCAATATTATTCACGATTAAAGACGGGCCATTAACCAGATCACCGGCAGTGTAAATATTTTCTTTAGTATCTATTTCATTATCCTCAGTTAAATTGATCAAATCACTTTCAAAAATCGGGCTGTCTTCATTTCTTTCAAAACCAACGCTTAAGATCGCCATATCAGCATCCACCTGAAACTCACTATCCGGAATCTTTTCAAAATCATCGCCTTCCCAGCTAATACTATGGCATTTTATTTCTGTGACGTGGCCTTCTTTACCTACAAATTCAGTTGGTAAAGTTTTCCAGAGAGTTATCCCGCCTTCTTTCAAAGAAGAAGTCTCCTCATAAGTATTAGCAACCAGGGGCCAGGGATTCCCAGCGGAGCGTGTGCTGGGTGGCTTGGGCAGGATTTCAATCTGAGTGATCTGTTTGGCACCCTGTCTAACAGCCGTACCAATACAATCCGAACCTGTATCCCCACCACCAATGACCACAATAGATTTATCTTTGGCATCCAAACGGTCGGCCAGGTTATCAATTTCTCCGTTATTAACTCTATTCTGATGGATCAGATATTCCTTGGCAAAAACAATACCGTCCAGATCTCTACCGGGCAGATCAAGGTCACGGGGCTTTTGTGTCCCTACTGTTAAAACAAGCGCATCAAATTTTCTTTTTACATAATCCAGAGCAATATCTCGGCCTATTTCAGTATTGAGCTCAAAATCAATTCCTTCCTCAATCATTTGCTCTATTCTCTTATCAATATATTTTTTATCCATTTTAAAATCAGGTATGCCATAGCGCAATAACCCGCCTGGCTGAGGTGCTTTCTCAAAAATAGTAACTTGAAAACCCTTTCTGCGTAGTTGTTGAGCAGCACTCAATCCGGACGGTCCGGAACCAATAATTGCGACTTTCTGATCTAGTTCTTGATGGGGAGGTCTGGGCTGGATCCAGCCTTTTTCCCACCCTTTTTCAACAATCTTGAATTCAATATTACTGATAGTAACAGATTCATAATCCATATCCAGAGTACAACCATCTTCACAGGGGGCAGGACAGAGTTTTCCAGTAAACTCGGGAAAATTATTAGTAGAATGCAAAATCTGCAAAGCCTTTTTCCAGTGTCCTTGGTAAACCAGATCATTCCAGTCCGGAATTCTATTTTCAATAGGACAACCAAAACTATGGCAGTGAGCAACACCACAATCCATGCAGCGGGAAGCCTGCTCTCTAACTAGTGCTTCAGGATAATTAGCTTCAACTTCTCTATAATCCTGAATACGTTCTTTGACCTTGCGTTTGGGTATGTTTTTACGTTTTATTTTTGTGAAATTGAGTTCTTTAGTCAAGATAAACCTCCTCAGTTGCTGAGACAGTTTCTTTTTCACTACCTTCTTTCATCTTCATCCTTTCCATAACTTTCTTATACTCGATGGGAACTACCTTCACAAAGTATGGTAATTTTGCTTCCCAATTATCAAGTATATCTTTGGCTTTTAAACTTCCTGTATACTGATAATGTTGTTCAAGCATACTGCGCAGTTCTTCTTTGTCCTGGTCTTTCCAGACACTTTCTAGAACCACCATATCGAGATTGCAGCGGTTATCAAAAATATGGGAAGGATCATATACAAAAGCTTTTCCACCGCTCATTCCAGCAGCAAAATTCTTTCCTGTTTCACCAAGCACAACCACAGTTCCACCAGTCATATATTCACAACCATGGTCACCAACCCCTTCTACAACAGCTTGACCTCCACTATTTCTGACGCCGAATCTTTCACCAGCGCGACCATTAATGTAAACTTCTCCACCAGTAGCGCCAAAGAGGACAACATTACCACAAATTACATTGGAGCTGGACCTATCACGCAGGCTTTCCGGAGTCTTGAGTATGATCTTACCCCCGGACATGCCTTTGCCCAGATAATCATTAGCATCACCAGTTATCTCCATAGTCACACCATTAACCAGAAAAGCACCAGTGCTCTGTCCGGCAGACCCATGAAAATTGAAATTAATAGTATCCTCAGGCAACCCATCCAGACCATATTGATCAGCAATCTGGCCGCTGATAAAAGCTCCAACTGTTCTATGGATATTTCGAATATCTTTATTAATAGTCACCTCTTCACCAGTCTGAATAGCATCTTTGACCTGGTCGTACAGGCCCAGTTCCTTATCCGAGGCCTGAATATGGATAGTTTCATTCTCGCTGTAAAAATCAGTTTCAGCCTGCAAATGATCCTTGTTTAATATCCGCGACAGATCCACATTTTCTGCTTTCCAGTGATCAAGTACCTCTTCAAAATCAAGCGCATCAACGCGCCCCACCATCTCATCAATAGTTCTAAAACCCAGTTCAGCCATTATTTCTCTGAGATCCTGGGCAACAAATTTCATAAATCTTTCCACATGTTCCGGTTTTCCTTTAAAATTTTTTCTTAATTCCGGATTTTGTGTGGCGATTCCTACGGGACATGAATTTTTGTGGCACTTCCTCATCATTACACAGCCCATTGTTATCAGGGCAGTGGTGCCGAAGCCATATTCTTCTGCTCCTAAGAGAGTTGCAATTGCAAGATCACGGCCTGTTCTGAGTTGACCATCAACCTGGACACGAATCTGGTCTCTGAGTTTATTTTGGACTAATGTTTGTTGTGCTTCTGCAATTCCGAGTTCCCAGGGCAGACCAGCATGTTTGATCGCAGTCAGAGGCGAAGAACCTGTTCCTCCGTCCTGACCTGAGATCAGGACCATATCAGCTTTGGCCTTGGCAACTCCTGCTGCAATTGTCCCTACTCCAGCTTCGGACACTAATTTTACTGATACCCGCGCCTCATCATTAACTGTCTTGAGATCATAGATCAATTGCGCCAGATCTTCAATGGAATAAATATCATGATGGGGAGGAGGAGAAATCAGAGTTACCCCCGGAGTGGTCTGTCTAATACGAGCAATAGTTTCGCTGACTTTGTGACCGGGCAATTGTCCTCCTTCACCGGGCTTGGCACCTTGAGCCATCTTGATCTGGATTTCTTCAGCATGTCTCAGATATTCAGTATTAACTCCAAATCGCCCCGAGGCAACCTGTTTTATGGCCGAGCACTTACTGTCACCATTGGGTAGCTCCTCATAACGAGCTGGATCTTCACCACCTTCGCCGGAATTACTCTTGGCTCCTAGACGATTCATAGCAATAGCCATAGTTTCGTGGGCTTCCTTACTGATTGAACCCATGGACATAGCCGCTGTCACAAATCGTTTTACAATCGAATCTACTGGCTCAACTTCGTCTATAGGTATTGATTCTCTATCTTTGAAGCGCATCAGTCCCCGGATTAATCCAGAATCTTTTTGTGCTTGATTGATATTTTCAGTGAATTTTTGAAAGGTCTCATAGTCCTTCTTACGCACACTTTCCTGTAAATAATGGATGGATTCTGCATTCCAGAAATGTTTTTCACCTTCAGTTCGAACTCTATATTCTCCACCTGGTTCCAGTAGCTCCGGAGTTGCTTCCTCAACGCCATATGCTTTCTGGTGCATTTTGGCTGCTTCCTGAGATATCTCTTTCAGACCCATTCCACCAATTCTGGAAGGTGTATCTGTGAAATATTTATCTACAACCTTTTTATTTAGCCCTACTGCTTCAAATATTTGAGCGCCAAAAAATCCGTGCAATGTAGAGATTCCCATTCTGCTAAATGTTTTTAAGAGACCTTTTTTGACAGCAGTGATATAGGAATCCATTGCTTCTTCAGGAGTGTTCATATTTTCTATGTAATTGGATTCATAGAGATCGTGAATGGTCTGATAAGCCAGATAAGGACAGATTGCATCAGTTCCATAACCCAGTAAAAGCGCATAATGCATGACCTCCCGAACTTCGCCGGATTCAACAATGATGGCTGCCTTGGTTCTTAGATTTTCATCGATTAGATAATGGTGTAAGCCCGACGCAGCCAGAAGAACGGGGATGGGAACCTGATCCTGATCTGCATTTTTATCTGTCAGTACCAGTAGAGACACCTTTTCATCTTCTATTAAATCAGCAGCCTGCTCAAAAATTTGATCTAACCTTTGTTTAAGTTTTTTTCCAGTAGCATCAGGCTGATAGGTAATATCCAAACGGGCTGATTTAAGTGACTCATTCTCAGTATACTCCAAAATCCTTAAGTCGTCTTTGCTCAAGACCGGATGATGTAAATTAATGCCTTTGTAATGTTTGGGATCTTCTTCCAGGGGAGTACTTTTTCGTCCCAGAAAACTATCCAGGGACATAACCAGTTCTTCTCGGAGTGGGTCAATAGGTGGATTGGTAACCTGAGCAAATTCCTGCTTGAAATAATTAAAAAGATTTTTGGTTTTGCGTGAGAGAACAGGAATAGCCGCATCATTTCCCATACTTCCAGTATTTTCCTGGCTTTGTTTGACCATGGGCAGGATCAATTTTTTGATCTCCTCATCAGTGTAACCAAAACACTTCTGTTTTTTTATCAGTTCCTCTTTCTCCATTTTGGGCATACCACCCGGAGAAAATAATCCTCTTAATTTTATCTGCATTTTTTCGACCCATTTACGATAGGGATACTGTCTAGAGACCCGGGCTTTGATCTCATTATCAAAGATGATTCGTCTTTGTTTTAGGTCCACCAGAAACATTCTACCGCCATTCAATCTACCTTTTTTGCGAACCTGGTCAGCCTCGACATTGAGTACACCGGTTTCTGAAGAGAGTACAACCCGGTTGTCCTTGGTAATGGTATATCGAATTGGTCTAAGTCCATTTCTATCCAGGGTTGCGCCCACATATCTACCATCGGAAAAAACTAAAGCCGCCGGGCCATCCCAGGGTTCCATGATGGAAGAGTGAAATTGGTAAAAACCGCGTTTATCACGGCTGATCTGAGCATCTTGAGGACAGGCTTCTGGAACCATCATCATCATAACATGGGGTAGACTCCTGCCACCGTGTAGAAAAAATTCCAGTACATTATCAAAAATAGCCGAGTCACTACCACTCCTATCAATAATAGGGCGAATTTTATCAACCTTATCACCAAATTTTGAAGAAGAAATCACACCTTCCCGGGAACGCATTCTATTGATATTACCCTGT
>Ga0209948_1000056_pt1 | contig 31005 bp, 27 predicted proteins | sample SalPonR2_C_D2_MG_FD_185709 | JGI IMG/M metagenome (GOLD analysis project Ga0209948, IMG submission 185709) | Salt pond soil microbial communities from South San Francisco under conditions of wetland restoration - Salt Pond MetaG R2_C_D2_MG... ... | reverse complement strand
ATGGTACGCTGGAATGGCAGAAGCAGGAAAGTATGCAGTCAGCAGACCGAACAGGACAACGCATTATCCAGAATACTCCGAAATCATCAAAAACAACTGGCTTGCCGCAGTTACAGGAAAGGTGGCACCGGAAAAAGCTGTAGATACAATGGTTTCTGAGTTAAATAAACTGTTGGAGAAGTATGAATAGCATCCATTCTAAAAGGAGTTTGCGCCCCCGAAAAAGGGGGCGCCCCTTTTTATATTTTATCATTCCGGCGGCTTTGACGGTCGGTGTAATACTCGTTTTTCCGATCATTTACGGTTTCGGGCTGTCTTTTTTCAACTGGCCTCAGGTTGATGACGGAACAAGAGCCTTTATTGGTTTTAAGAATTACCTGGATCTCTTTCAGGACAGTCTTTTTTGGCGTTCATTAATGCTGCAGCTTGGTTTTATCTTTATCGCTATTCCAATCCAACTGGTTATTGGCTTCTTTGTGGCTATTCTATTTAACAACGATTTCCCGGCAAGCGGTCTTTTAAGGACTCTCTTACTCTTGCCCGTTTTTGTTCTTCCTGTCCTTTCGGGTTTGACCTGGAAATTGATGTTGCAACCTCGGTACGGTGTCATCACCTATCTACTCTCACAGATTGGTTTAGAGTTCCCACAAGGAATATTGAGCGATAAATCCCTGGCTTATGCCGCCGTTATCATACAGGATATCTGGCGAATGTGGCCGTTTATGTTCATGATTCTATATGCTGGTATCAGCGGGATATCAAAGGATCTAATCGAGGCGGCTGAGATTGACGGGGCTTCTTTTTATCAGAAGACCTTCAAGATTATCCTACCTCTCCTCAGAGGAACGATAGCAACGGCCATCCTGCTGAGGACCATCGATGCCCTCAGGATCTTCTCTGAAGTCTTTGTTATGACCAAAGGGGGCCCGGGTTCGGACGGAACCATGCTTTTTTCATTGTATATTCACAAACAGGCCTTTCAGTTCGGAAAACTCGGGTATGCATCTTCCATGGCGGTCGTGTTGATTGTGATCACATTGTTGTTTGCCTTTGGACTTGTCAGAAAAAACATGGACATTGATACAGCATGATAGGGGATGGTGGTTTGTTATGACAAGAAAAAATAAAAAAAGACTTAGAGCATGGCTGTTATTCACACTTGCGATTATCATCGTAATGATGGAATTATTCCCTATCTATATCGTTGTATCGAACGGTTTCAAACGGGATCTGGATATCAGAACGTCCAATCCTTTTAGTTTTAAATTTTCCATGAGGAGTTATCAGCAAGTATTTGAAAAGAGCGATTTTATTCCCTCTATCAGCAACAGTTTGATCGTGGGACTCTCATCAACAGCGATATCTCTCATATTTGGTTCGATGGCTGCTTATGGGATTGCCAGATTCAAATTTAAAGGGAGAAAAGGATTATCTTATTCTTTTCTTGTATCAAGAATGGTACCTCAGATAGCACTATCGGTGCCGATTTTTATACTTTTTGACCGGCTTGGTTTGACGGACACCCATATTTCACTGATTCTCGCTTATACCAGTTTTAATCTGCCTTATATCATCTGGTTGTTGTTGCCTTTCTTCGCATCCGTGTCACCGTCATTTGAGGAAGCAGCTCTGGTGGACGGTTGTAACAAAAAACAGGTGTTCTGGAGAATATTCCTGCCACTTACAGCTCCGGGTCTCGTAGTTGCAGCTATATTTGCGTTTATCATGGCATGGAATGAATACATATATGCCCTCGTTTTAACAGGCAACACTACAAAGACAGCCCCTATAGCCGTTAACGGGTTTATGGGTCAGTATGCGCCGAAGTGGGGACAATTAGCGGCCTCCGGAACGATTATTCTCATACCGGTTATCATATTTACGCTGGCTTTGCAGCGATACATCATCAAAGGGTTGACAGCAGGTGGTGTGAAAGAATAAACTATCTCAGGTATATGGTTGGCTTAATATATGAAAAGTTGCTCTTTAGATTGATCAGACTTTCAGAATGTCCGATGATAAATATCCCGGCATCAACGAGAGAACTGTAAAAGCGGTTTATCAGTTTTTGCCGGGTTTCCTCGCCGAAGTAGATCATAACGTTTCGGCAGAATATGATGTCAAAGCCTTTTTTAAAATTAAACGATTTTGTGAGATTGAAACTTCGAAACGTGATAAAGTTGCGAAGCCGGGGATCGATCATATACCCCATATTCTTCTTTTCAAAGTACTTGCTCAGAATGTAGGGTGATACCTCGGTTTGGATTGTAGCGGGATAAACACCTCTTATTGCGGTTCTTAAACTCTCATGACTGATATCCGTCGCCAGGATCTTGGGCCTGATACCGGGGAAATTCTCCAGAAAAAACATCACCATGCTGTACGGTTCTTCTCCTGATGAGCAACCTGCGCTCCATAATCGGATCTCCTGATTCCTTTTAATCCGTCTGTTTTTTTCCATAATCTGTTCTAAGTTGGCCTTCAGAAAATCAAAATGCTGGTTTTCCCTGAAGAAATCGGTCTTATGTGTCGTTATCTTATGCGTGAAATCATGCCACTCTTTACTCCCCTCGTTCTTTTTCAGAAAAGAGATGAATTCATTGTAATCGTCCATCCCGGATTTATGCATAAAATTGTCAATTTTAGTTTTCAGCATGTTTTTCTTACTGACTTTGCATTCCATCCCGAATTTTTGGGTGAGGTATTCTGTTATCTCGTGATACACTTTATCAGAGAACCTTGTAGGACTCATGATATCCTCTCCAGATATTGGATTAGAAAGTTGGGAATGCCCTCCAGATCAACTATTTTATCGACAGCGTTTAATCTGATGGCCTCTTTCGGCATTCCAAAAACGGTACAACTCTTTTCACTCTGGGCAATGGTGTAGGCCCCTTTCTGCTTCATTGTGAGGAGTCCCTTCGCACCGTCAGCTCCCATTCCCGTTAGTATGATTCCGATGGCTTGTGATTTGATATGTTTTGCCACGGATTCAAAGAGAATCTCCACAGATGGTTTCTGATGGTAAATCAGGGGGCCATCAACGATCTTTGTATAGAAATAAGCGCCTTTTTTGATGACTTCCATATGCATGCCACCGGGTGCGAGATAGGCAACGCCGTTTTTCAGTACCTCATTACCATTCGCTTCTTTAATTGTGAGTTGCGACACATCGTTCAGTCTTTTGGCAAACTGTGTTGTAAAGTTCTTCGGCATATGCTGTACCATTACAACCGGTGGGAATTTCGCAGGTAGTTTTTCCACTATTTTTTTGATGGCATGCGTTCCCCCGGTAGACGCTCCAATTGCTATGATGGGTTTTTCAAGCAGAATGTTCTTTTGTATTCTCTGACCAACACTTGGCGTGTGATTCTTTAATCTTCTTTTCAAGCTTCCGATTTGTACCCTGTTTAATGACCCGGCCTTCCTTACTCGGTCTTTTAGTTCTTCGCTTATCTCCGGTATCCGGTTTTTATTGGTCGGCTTTTCAAGGACATCCACCGCTCCCAGGTCAAAGGCCTTGATTTCATACTTTGAACGTTCCCTGGCCAAAGAGCTGAAGATGATCACAGGCATGGGTTTTGCCCGCATCAGTTTTTCAAGAAAGGTCAGCCCGTCCATACGGGGCATTTCAATGTCGAGAATAATAACATCCGGGGCGAGTTTAACGATCTTATCTCTTCCTTCAAACGGATCCTTAGCAGAACCTACAACCTGAATATCATCCTCGGCCTCGAGGATCTTGGCGACCCCTCTTCTTATGACCATAGAATCATCGATTATCAATACTTTTATCTTCTTATTTGTCATTTTCCGTACCAGTCCTCTGTTCGAATCTTTTTTAGTTTGTAAACGATAATTTCCCCTTCGTTGTTGTCAAATATAACCTTTCGGCCAAGTTGTCCGCCGGTATCCCTTGAAACGATTGGTATGTTGTATTTTTTCAACCAGTTTTCAGCAAATTCCACGTTAAGCGGGCCAATATTGGAATTGATATCTTCATTCATCGACCCCCCAAGCAGATGAATTTCCAGATCTCTTTTCTTTGATCCGAGTTTTTTCATCATCTGAAAGAGATAGGGAATGGAAACGTTACCGTATCTTCCGTTGGGGCTGTCTTTTGCGCTTGGAAATACATAGTGATTCATTCCACCGAATTTCCGTACCTTGTCCCAGATACAGATGGCAACACACGATCCAAGAACTGTCTGTATCCAATAGGGTTCCTGACTTACAAAAACATAACCGGGGTGAAGAAAGTATTTTTTCTTTTCATCCTTAACTTCTTCTTCCATAAGAACCCTCCAAACTGATTGTCGTTAATAACGTTACTGATGGTATTCTAAAACCTCTATTTTTGGTTCCTCGTCTCTCTTATAGGTTGAAAAAACGATGAGATTAAGATTCTCGGAATAGAAGGGATAAAAGACATCCTCATCGCATTCATGGAACATTTCGGTTTTTTTCTCTTTTAGATTGTACGTGTAAAGGTTATAACTGCTTTTCTTATTAGACGAGAATAATAATGATGCCTGTCCAATATTGATAACGTCAACAATGTTTCCCTTCATTTCCAGTGGTATTTCTTTTTTTCCGCTTCTGGTATCATATCTTTTAATGACATAACGGGTCCCGTTTAATGCTGAATAGTAGATGGATGAATTGATGATGCAAAAGGATTGTATTTGCTCACCGATGGGGTATTCTTCTATTACGTTCCCCTCAAGATCCACCTTCAGGATGTTTCCCTCTTCGATGAGATATATATGATCATTTTCAACTCTCAGACAATATATTATACCAGAATATAATTGATTTAAGACCTCTTTGTTGATATGATAACTGTATAAGGTATTGTGGTCTTCCTCGCCCGATATAAAGAATATCCGATTATCCAACATAACGGGAAAATATTCACCTGTCCCCGGAACGACGATCTCCTTTTCGATATATGTGTTCAGATTTAAAAAAAAGGGGTTTCTGTTACCGGTCTTTTTGTCACTGATATAGACAAAGAACTCGCCATTACGATTAACATGTGGATATTCATACAACGCTTCTTTCCTAAAAAAATCGGCCCTTTTGTTGTTTTGAGCGGTCAATAAATCAACATAAAACAGTCTTTCCCGCAGGGTTAAGAAAAAACTGATAATATCACCTCTTGAGAGATCCGCTGTCTCAACATCAAGAAACTGATGACCGTTCTTTTTACTTTTCATAGTGGTGACGGTTCCGTTTTGCGTAATCGTTAAATCGATCTCATCAAAAAGGATAGAATAGTCCTCTTTAAGGCCTTCTTCTTTTTCACTCCACAATTCGTAAAGCGGATGTTGATGAATCTCATCCAACCTCTTTACCTGAGACGTAACTGTGTTCGGTAATATCAGCGACAGTATAAAAAAGAAAAACAGAGTTTTCAGCAGGTATGGATCTTCAACATATTGGTTGTACCGGATCTTCCCCACGGGATTCCCGCTGTTATAAGGACTTTCTCTCCCTTTTTGGCAAGGTTGAGTTTTAATATCTTTTCAACTCCCTTTTCGATCATCTCATCAGTATCTTTTGTCTTTGATATTAAAACGGGTGTTACGCCGCTGACGAGTGTCAGGCGATAGTAAGTCTCAAGCTTCGGGGTTATGCCGATGAGGTTTGCATCGGGTCTGAAACTTGACACCTTTTTTGCGGTAAAGCCTGTCACTGTGGAGGTAACGATCACATCAATATCCAGCAAATTACAAATATCTTTGCAGGATTTAGCGATGGCCTCTTCATCGGATGAGATAAATTCATCGTAGTTGCCCCCGATATTCTTCTTTTGATAGATATATTCCTTGAGATTTTCTTCAGCCTTTTGAGAAATTCGGTTCATAACTTGAACAGCTTCAAGTGGATACTTGCCAACCGTTGTCTCTCCGGATAACATAACGGCATCTGTTCCATCTAATATGGCATTTGCGATGTCGGTGGCTTCAGCCCGGGTCGGCCGTGGATTATCCACCATTGATTCAAGCATCTGTGTAGCAGTTATAACCGGTTTGCTCTGCTCGTTGGACATGTTGATAATGTGTTTCTGTGCAACCGGAACTTCTTCTGTGGGGATCTCAACACCGAGGTCTCCTCTGGCAACCATTATGCCGTCAGCTCTGTAAATGATGCTTCTCAGATGCTGCATGGCCTGTTTTGTTTCAATCTTGGCGATAATGGGGATATTGCCGTTATATTTTTTCTGTTCATCCCGGCATACATCAATATCCTCCGGTTTACGAACGAATGACTGGGCGATAAAATCAAGTTCTTCCTCTACGGCAAGTTTGATATATTGCTTATCCTTTTCCGTTATCGGGGGCAGGCCTATATCGACTCCAGGTACGTTGATTCCCTTTTTATGTGATATCTCTCCGTTATTTAATACCCTTGTCTTGATTTCCGTATCGGTCCTGTCAATAACCTTCAAAGCGATAAGCCCGTCATAAACCATGATCAAGTCGCCCTTTCTTATATCTTTTGGAAGATCCTTATAACTGATGCTGACTCTTTCGCTATCTCCTTTTATATTCTCGACGGTGAGCGTGAACTGCTGTCCTTTTTTTAAAAAAACCTGATCTTCAACAAACATCCCTGTCCTTATTTTGGGGCCTTCCAGATCCAAAAGGATGGCGATTGGCAGCTCTAATTTCTTTCTTATCTTCTTGATTCTCTTAATAACCTTGAGATGATCTTCGGGTTTTTCATGAGATGTGTTAAGACGGAAAACATTGACTCCGCTTTTGATGAGCTTATATAACATATCCTCGCTTCTTGAAGCAGGTCCGAGCGTCGCAACGATTTTTGTTCTTCTCATTTTCAATTCCTTTCCGGAGATGTTTTGTTATTTCCTTTGAATCATCCGTAGGCTGTTTCAGGATAATAAATAAGACAATTTGTACAGATCCATATTCAATTCCTTCTTTTTATCCAATATTTCCTCGTAAGGGATTCTCGCCATCTGATTTGCAGAAAGCGCTATCATCTTTCCGAAGTCACCTTCCATAACAGCATTGACGGCGTGTAGGCCCATTCTCGTGGCAAGAATTCTGTCAAAGGCTGACGGACTTCCCCCTCTCTGGACATGACCAAGGATCGTTATTCGTGTCTCGTAGCCGATCTTGTGTTCCAGGTGTCTTGATACGGTGTATGCACTGGCAGCTCCTTCAGCCACGACGATAATACTGTTTATCTTCCCTCTTTTTCTCTCTTCGAGCAGTCTGTCAGAGAGTTTGTTGTAATCCACGGGAACCTCGGGGATTATTGCGGCCTCGGACCCGGTGATGATGGAGGACATAAGAGCGATGTAACCGGTTTCTCTTCCCATTACTTCGACAATGAATGCTCTTTCATGAGAACTGGCGGTATCTTTGAGTTTCTGGATGATTTCCATCGTCGTATTGAGACAGGTATCGACACCGATACACATATCCGTTCCACTAATGTCGTTGTCGATGCTCCCGGGTATGCCGACCGTGGGTATACCGTGATCTGCATCAAGAAAGGCTGCACCGTGGAGGCTTCCATCTCCTCCAATAACAACGACGGCTTCAATTTCAAATTTCTTGAGGATTTCTGCTGCTTCATCCCGGACACTTGCCACCTTAAACTCCGGGCATCTGGCCGTTCTGAGGAAAGTTCCACCCTTTTCCATTGTTCCGGAGACATCCGTGTAATTGAGTTGTTTGATATCCTCTTCCAGAATTCCGGTATAGCCTCTGAAGATCCCGAAGACTTCCAAACCGCTTTTTATGGCATATCTGGTTACTGCCCTCACCGCTGCGTTCATCCCGGGGGAATCTCCCCCGCTTGTCATAACCGCTATTCTCTTAATACTCAACTTCAATCCCTCCTGCTTTTTTAACTTCAATTATAGAATTTAGAATAGTTTCTTCCAGTTTGCCGATTCTGTTGTTATTATAGAGTGATACGATGTCAATGAGGATGACGGTCTCATTGTCACGGGCAATTGTTATGACATCTCTGATCCCGAGAGCCCCGATAATGTAAACGGTGAAATCCGCATCACTTAGTCCGAGTTCCTTCTGCCTTCTGTGTATTTCTCTTGCTGTCTTTCGTTTAAGGTGTTTGATGGTTTGATTCTTTCTGTTTATCTTATCTAAAAAAGGTCTGGACATGGTGTTGAGTATTTCCTTTGCGTTCTCATCGTCAATTGCTGTAACGGCAGCATAACCCGACATGAATTCATTGTTTTCCTCACAGTACTCTCTCCAAAATTTAAACCAGTCCGATTTGTCGTACTTCAAAATATCAAAAAAACGATTGGATCTCTCCCTTAATACACTTCTCAACATGACACCTCTTTAACTGTATTTTCTCTTGAATAATTCCAGTACGAGTTCCACTTCACCTTTACCAACTCCAAGCTCTTTTGCAATATCATTCGAATCAAGCCCTTCGGAAGACAGGTTCATTATCTTATGTTCTATTGAACTACTTTTAAGGTCGAATGGATTTTCAACCTCTTCTTCTCTGGACTCTGTATTTTTCCTCGGATCGAATTTTTCAGCGATATCCGGTTTTTCTTCTATGGGTTTGTCTGTTTTAGGTTCATTTTCTTCACTTATGGTTTCATCAGATTCTTTCTTTCTGACTTCAACATGTGGTTCTCGAGTGTCTTCCCCGGTTATTTTTGATTGATCCGCACGGTTCAATAAAGCCTCTAACTCGGTCTTTCTTTTAGCAGCATCAGACATCACTGATGTGAGTTTTAAATAGATCTCATTTGACTCTTTGAGCAACTTGTTCATCTCATCCAGTTTGTTCTCAAGCGAAGACAGTCGCGTAGCGGATATATGTTGAAACTTACTGACGAGATCGATCACGCTTTCTTCAAATTCAGCAAAGTCAATATCCGCTACATTCTGTTTACCTTTGGACTGTCTGATAAAGTAAAAAGCAATCAGTGCAATAAATATGATTGTTGATATGATTACTGCTAATACGAGCATGGTTGGCATCATTATTCAAACCTTTAACTGAGATTATTCCCCTGCTTCTTTGTCAAGTGATTCGTTAATCTTTTCAAGTTTTTCAAGGATTTTGTTGTATTCTTCACGGGTAACATAGTCATTTTTCTGTTTTTCCTCGTTCATTTTCTTCTGCAAATCCTCGGGGATGTATTTCTGATAATAACTCTTTGCCTCTTCGGTCGTAATCTTTCCGGTTTTCTGGAGATCTTCCAAAAAATCGGTGAAACGTTTTTTCATGTACATCGAAAATCCGAGGCTTAAGGAAAGAGGACTGAGCTGTTCCTTCAGTTCTTCCCCCTCTCTAACATCTTCAAACATCCTTTGAGCCTCTTCCTGTGTGATCTTTCCCTTTTTGACTAATTCCTGTGTGTTCTTCTTGAGTTGGGAGACTGCGCCAACACCCATATAAAAAACATCGTCAAAAATACTCACAACTACTTCCTCCTTTCGTCAGTTATTAATTCATAGATAACAAATATTCCCAAAAGAGCCACCCCGATATAGGCAACAATCTGGTTCTCAAAGTTGTTGATGCTGATCAACAGGGCTGCAATGATTGTAGACAAGGCAAGCCCGTTCAGTCCGTTTCTCATTCCATGGAGCAATCTTTCCAACTTATTTGATTCTATTTCGAGCTTGATCTTCCCAGATTCAAAGATCTTCTGATAGTTCTTGATTTTTCTGGGTGACATCAGAATATTCCATATGTATTCCCCTTCGAGCGCATCCATCCGATCGGTATAAAGGCTCAGCCACCTCTTCCTCATATAATCCTCGAAGAATTTAATGGCGTTGAAAGACGGGTCAAGCTTTCTTGCAATACTCTCTATCATCAGGATGACCTTCCCCATGATTAAAAGCTGAGGCGGTACCTGAACCTTGTACTTTCTGATAATCTTAAAGGTCTCCATGACAAGTTCAGACATACTGAATTCACTGAGCGGTTTCCCGTAATATCTTGAAAAAAGCAGTTTAATCTCATCTTGAAATTCGTCCGGATTGGAGACAGAGAAGTGTTCAGTGACAATAAGGGTCAACATCTCTGTATCTCTTCTTGTCATTGAAAGAACCATTTCCAGCAGAAAACGCCTTGTGCTTTTGTCGATGATGCCTACCTGCCCAAAATCGATGAAATAGAGACGATTGTTCCTGGTTGCGATTAGATTTCCGGGATGTGGATCATTATGAAGGAAACCGATCAAAAAGGCCTGTTGAAACATACAGTCTGCTCCGGCCCATACAAGCTTCTTTTTATCGATCTTCAAAGGCATCTCTTCTTCAGACATCTCAAGTAAATCCGTAAAGACAATACCGGGGATATACTGCATGACCAGAATCTTCTCACAAGAGAGTTCCAAATTTGGCTGTGGTGCAAAGATGACTTCATTCATTCGAAAGGCATCGTTGAATTTTTCAAGTGCCTGAGCCTCGCTGTAAAGATCCATTTCACGATTGATTGAGATGCCGAACTCCTTGACGATCTGGACCAAATCGAAGTCCTTGAAAACTGGAAAATGATTAAAAAACCTGGCAAGACTTTTCAGTACTTCAATATCTTTATTCACCAGTTTTTTAATACCCGGTCGTCTCACCTTTATAACAACTTCCGTTCCATCAAGTAAGAGGGCTCTGTGGACCTGCGCTATAGAGGCTGCTGCTTGAGGTTTTTCCTTAATATAAAGGATCTTTTCCTCCCAGTTCGGCAGGGATTCTTCCAGAACCGCTTTGCAATGAGAAAATGGAATGGGAGGTACCTCATCCTGGAGTTTACGTAATTCATTGATAATATCGTCGGGGAGTAAATCATATCTCGTAGAGAGCATCTGTCCAAGTTTTATAAATGTGGTTCCGAGTTCTTCCAGGGCAAGGCGAACCCGCCTGCCTCTGTCAGGAGGATGTTTCTTTAAACTGAATTTACGAAACACATAACCAAGTCCGTATTTTGAGAAAACCTCGATAATTTCAAAAAAACGTTTTCTGTTTTCTTTTTTTTGAGATTTTTGCATGTTATTCCTCCGTTGACCGTTGTTGAATTATATCATATTCAAGATACCTTATTAACATTGCTCCAGGAAGACTCCAAAAGAATATTGTTTACTTAAGTTGTGCGTTAATGTAAGATCTGGGAGGGGAGAATCAGAGGGACCTGTCCCTCTATCCACTGATTCCCTAAGAAAGTTATCTTTCATAAAATAGAAAAACGGCGAAAATCCATGAAAATCCATGAAAATTCATACTTGATTCATATAATTGGAAATATTTGGTATAGATTACCGATAACCATCGAATAGAATACTTTCAAAAAAAAATCTTTGATGCTATAATGGAAGCGTTTCCATGATTTGAAAATGAAAGCGGTGTATAGATGTCCGCCAAAAGGGTAACTATCAGAGACGTTGCACGTGAAGCGGGAGTTGGCGTTGGAACGGTTTCCAGAGTTTTGAACTCCGGAGCGGTTAAGACTGATACCCGGCAACGTGTTCTAAAGACAATTGAAAAACTCGGTTATAAACCAAATATTTTTGCCCGAAGTCTTGCCGGGGGAAAATCAAGAAGGATACTGACGCTGATCCCGGAAGTCAAGTCTGAATTCCATTGGCGGATCCTTGAAAGTTTCGATCATCAATTAGACGAGTATGATTTTCAAAGCATCATTTATCCGCTTATTTCTAAGAAGCGTTACGAAGCCCTCATCAACAATCCATCTTTTGCTCAGGAAGTTGAAGGCGTTGTCATGATGACGATTACGCCGGAAATTCTCAAAAACGGGCTTTACGTTGAGGTACCTGTTGTTCTTATTGAGGAAAACAGAAAAGATTTTTCCTGTGTCTTTCTTAATAATTACAGAGGGGGTGTGTTGGCAGCAAACCGACTGATTGAACGTGGTGCAACGGACTTTTACGCGATTTATTCTTCAATAGCCAACCCGCTGATAAAAAACAGGCATATGCAGAGGAGAATTGACGGCTTCAGAGATGCCCTTGAGGAATATAACATAGAACTTTACAACCATCATATTATATATTCCGATTACAGTATCGGCCCTTCCACAAATAATATAAGAGACATGTTAAGCGGTGGCGGAAAACCCGGAATTTTTGCATTAACTGACAATTTTGCCCTGCTGGTGCTTCAGGTTGCATCCACGATTGGTAAAAAGCCGGGAAAAGATTTTTACATCATCGGATATGATAATCAGTCCTGGACAGAAAAAATTGGCCTCACTACCATCGAACAACCCATAGAAGAATTTGGAAAGACCGGTGCCAAGCTGATCCTGGAAAAAATCGAGAATCCCGAATCTCCGGTCAGGCAGGTTGAGTTTTCCCCGGTTTTAATTGACAGAAATACAGCATAAAACTATAAAGGGAGGTTGATTTATGGGTAAGAGGTCTAAGGGAAGTATCTTGCAAAAAGAGCAAAGTCTGGCATACAAACTATTAATACCGACCCTCGTTGTTTTGGGACTTGTAGCGATTTTTCCATTAGGACAGGTAGTTGTTACAAGTTTCACGAACAGAGAATTTGCGGGGGAACAGGAGACAAAATTTATCGGTTTTAATAATTATGCCCAGCTGCTTGGAGTAACAGTAAAGGAGCTTCCCCCTGAAATTGACGATGACACAGGCGAAGTTGTTAAAGATCCTGAAACCGGCGAGACTGAATACGAAAGAAGCATCATGGTTCTGCCTAGAAAACCAAACAGATATAAAGAATTGTTTCAATATAATTGGTTTGGTAAGCGGTATGTTGTGGGAGCACGGGATAAAGAATTCTTAATTGCCGTGGGAAATACAATCCTCTTCACAATTCTATCGGTCTTCTTTGAAACAGTGATAGGTCTCTTCCTGGCTTTGGTTGTCAACAGTAATTTTAAAGGAAAAGGTGTAATGAGAACGACCATGCTCATTCCGTGGGCTGTCATTACAGTTGTTTCTGCAAGGATATGGGAGTGGATGCTCGAACCGGGCTCTTCTGGTTTCTTCAACATGCTGATGTACAGGATGGGGTTATCCGATGGGCAGGCTTCGTTTCTGACGAACTCTGCTTTGCAGATGCCGACGATGGTTGCGGTTGATGTCTGGAAGACGGCACCGTATATGGCATTGTTACTACTTGCAGGATTGCAAACAATTCCAAAGGAGCTTTATGAAGCTTCAGATGTTGATGGAGCGAGTAAGGTGAGGCAGTTCTTCACGATTACCCTGCCGTTGTTGAAACCCGCACTGGCAGTTGCGCTCATATTCAGGACGCTGGATGCACTGAGAGTATTTGACATCTTCCAGGTGCTGATGTCAAGCAAGATGTATTCCATGGCATCCTACAATTACTTCCAGCTGATACAGAACCGGGATATGGGATTGTCATCCGCCATCGGTGTTATCATATTCATTATTATAGCCATATTCGCTGTAATCTACATCAAGTCGTTTGGAGTTGATGAAGAATGACAAGAACTCAAAGAAGAAAACTCAAAAAGGTCTTATTTTGGATTGTAATTGTTGTTGTATTTGTTTATCTCGTCTTCCCGTTTTACTGGGCGCTCAATTCGTCGTTGAAGACAGAGGACCAGTTGATGATGACACCGGCCACATTTATACCCAGGGATACGGAGGGGAATTTTGCACCAACACTGCAAAACTACAAAGGCGCACTCTCTGATCCAACCTTTATAAGGAGTATCTGGAACAGTACGGTTGTCGGTTTTACAACCACGGCCCTGGCGCTTATTGTTGGATCATTTTCAGCTTTTGCACTCGGGAAACTGCGGTTCAAGGGCAAGAAACCAACCCTGTATCTCATACTCTCGATGACAATGTTTCCGCAGGTTACCGTTCTATCGGGTTTATACGCCGTCATAACGGCTCTGAACCTGCATCCGATACTGAGTATGATCTTGTCTTATATGATATTCACACTACCCTTCACCACATGGGTACTGACAACGTTCTTTAAGAAACTGCCGATTGAATTAATGCAGTCGGCTCAGGTTGACGGGGCAACACCGTTCCAGACCTTTTATCATATTCTGTTGCCTTTGACGGCACCAGCACTTGTAACAACCGGATTGCTGGCCTTTATTGCCGCCTGGAATGAATACCTGTTCGCACTCACGTTTACATCAATCGCACCACAGTCCAGAACGATCCCGGTTGCGATCTCTCTTTTCTCCGGCTCAATAGCAAGACAGGAGCCTTTTGGTGAGATCATGGCCGGAGCGATCATCGTTACTATCCCGGTGGTCTTACTGGTTCTCTTCTTCCAGAGAAAGATTGTGGCAGGATTAACTGCAGGAGCAGTTAAAGGATAGAAACTTGGGCGACAAGCCCAAATAACCTTAAGGAGGTAGATTTATGAGTAAGAAGATCTTATTGACAGTAGTACTGGTAGCAGTTTTGGCAGTTGTCTCGATTGCTCAGGAGACCATTACAGTTGCAGCAGGTGCTGTTGGAATCGAACTGGAACTGGCGAAAAAGGCCGCAAGAGAATTTGAATCCATCTTCCCCGGTGTGGAAGTAAAGGTTCTTGACACACCTGATATGGCAACAGACCGATTGGGCCTGTATCTTCAGTTCTTTGAGGCAGAGAGTTCAAAGGTAGACGTTTATCAGATCGATGTTATCTGGCCCGGAGACCTTGCCCAGCATTTTGTAGACCTCTACAAGTACGGTGGACATGACTATGCTCCAAATCACTTCCAGCCCATCATTGAAAACAACACAGTAGACGGGGAACTAATCGCTATTCCGTGGTTTACAGATGCACCGGTTCTCTATTACAGAACCGATCTACTCGAGGAATACGGTTTTGACGGTCCTCCTCAGACATGGGACGAACTCGAACATATGGCAAAAGTTGTAACTGAGGGAGAAAAAAAGGACAACCCAGATTTCTGGGGCTTTGTTTTCCAGGGAAATGCCTACGAGGGTTTGACCTGTGATGCTCTCGAATGGATCGCTTCCAATGACGGTGGAAAGATCATCAACAGTGATAAAGAGATCACAATTGCCAATGAGAATGCTGCGGATATCCTCAAAAAGGTAAGGGGCTGGATCGGTACAATCGCTCCTGAAGGCGTTCTCACATTTGACGAGGAAGCATCAAGAAAAGTATGGCAGGGTGGCAATGCCTTGTTCATGAGAAACTGGCCCTATGCTTACAAACTGAGCCAGTCTGACGACAGTGCCGTTAAGGGTAAGTTTGATGTTACAACACTCCCGAGAGGAAAGGGCACATCATCAGCTACACTCGGCGGTTGGCAGCTTGCTGTCAGCAAGTATAGTAAGAATCCTGCTCTCGCTGCACAGGTCGCATTCTTCTTTGCCAATTACAAGCATCAGAAGGAAAGAGCTATCGAGGCTTCCTACAACCCCACCATCAAGACACTGTATCAGGATCCTGAAGTCCTTGAGGCTGTACCGTTCTTCGGAACACTTTATGATGTATTCACCAACGCAGTTGCAAGACCTTCAACAGCTTCAGCACCAAATTACAATGAAGTATCAACGCTCTTCTTCAAGGCAGTTCACAAGATCATCAGTGGTGAATCCAATGATCCGATGGGGACACTCGAGGAACTCGCACTTGATATTGCAGAAGTAACAGGTTTTGAACCCGTTTTTGAATAAGTCTTAGGTCAAACATACCCCCCTATAACAATAGGGGGGTTCTTTTTTTGGGAGGAATTTAATGATGAAAAAACCAATCGAATGGTGGAAAGGTGCAGTTATTTATCAGATCTATCCGAGGAGTTTTCAGGATAGTAACAATGACGGCGTTGGGGATATCAGAGGGATTATAAACCGCCTGGATTATCTTGAATGGCTCGGAGTGGATGCCCTGTGGTTATCACCCGTTTTTACATCACCGATGAAAGACTTTGGCTACGATATCAGTGATTACAGAGACATCGATCCTCTCTTCGGTAATCTTGAGGATTTCAAACTTCTCGTGAAATCAGCTCATGAAAAGGATATAAGAGTCATAATAGACCAGGTTTACAATCACACCTCCGATCAACATGAATGGTTTAAAACATCCAGAGAATCAAGAGATAACCCCAAAGCTGACTGGTATGTCTGGGTGGATGGAAAAAAAGGAGAGCTTCCCAACAACTGGTTGTCTTATTTTGGTGGTCCGGCCTGGGAATGGGATGAAAAACGCCAGCAGTATTATCTCCACCTCTTCGTGAAGGAGCAGCCCGATTTGAATTGGAGAAATCAAGAGGTTCAGGACGAGATCATGGATACGATGCGATTCTGGCTGGATCTCGGAGTGGACGGCTTCCGGTTCGATGTTGTGAATATGTTTTTTAAGGATGATAGATTGCGAAACGATCCAAGGATTGAGGGCGAAAACTCAAACGTCGATTACAGAAACTATTACCGGGTCTTTGAAAACGATCGACCTGAGACACTGCTTGCAATTGAACGAATGAATGATGTCATCTCGGAATACAACGATATCCTGACCATTGGTGAGGTTGGTTCTCCCATGGGGACACCCGCCTATTTTGAATACACCAAACCGGGAAGACTGGATCTGGCCTTTAACTTTGAATTCAAAGAGATCGATGAACTGAAGGCATCAACGTATAGAGATAAGATTAAAGAAACAGAACGGATCTTCAAGAACATCTCATGGCCGAGTTATGTACTGGGCAATCACGATTCGCCCAGGTTTCCGCAGATGTACAGGGACAACAAACACAAAACCAGGATCACAAAACTCCTGGCAACGATGCTTCTGACATTGAGGGGGACCCCCTTTATTTATTATGGGGAAGAGATCGGCATGGATGAGGTCGAGATACCCTATGACCGGATTGTAGACCCGGCAGGAAAATACTATTGGCCGAACTGGAAAGGAAGAGACGGCGCAAGAACCCCAATGCAGTGGGATAGCTCCGAACACGCCTCTTTTTCAGAAACAGAACCCTGGCTTCCTTTATCTGACGATTACAAGGAGAACAATGTGAATACTCAAAAAGATGATAAGCGTTCCATTTTGAATTACTACCGAAAACTGATACGAATCAGAAAAAACTCAGAAGATATTAAATGGGGGACGTTAAAACTCATCGAAAGTGACAACAATTCTTTACTGATATATAAAAGGCAATATGAAGAGGACATCATCGTTCTGTTGAATTTTTCCTCAGAGAAAACGCCCTTGGATAGAGAGCTTGTTTCAGGCTACAGGCCGTTGTTGTCTAATATGGAAAAGAGTGATTTGAAACTGATCGATTATATGGGACCTTACGAAGCAAGGATAATGAAAAAAAACTGAAGGGGGGATACAGATGATCAAAGGGGTAATATTCGATCTTGACGGTGTAATAACCGATACAGCCGAATACCATTTTCTCGGCTGGAAAAAGATGGCTGAAGAAGAGGGGTTGTATTTTGACAGAAAGATCAACGAAAACCTCCGGGGTGTTTCTAGACTGAGATCACTTGACATTATACTGGAAAACAACAGTGTTGAGTTAACAGATGAGAAAAAAGAAGAACTGGCAGAAAAAAAGAACCGGTATTACAGAGAATCGCTGGATCTTATTTCTGAAAAAGACTATCTTCCCGGTATAAAGGCGTTGATTCTTGAAATGAGAAGTCGGAATGTCAAAACAGCCATCGCCTCAGCAAGCAAGAATGCCAAGACAGTGGTTAAGAATCTCCGTGCAGAAGATCTGTTCGAGTTCATTGCTGATGGTTACAGCGTAACAAATACAAAACCCGAACCGGATCTCTTCTTGTTTGCTGTAAAATCACTCGGTTTAAAAGCAGATGAATGTGTGGTTGTCGAAGATGCCAGGGCAGGTGTTGAGGCAGCCAACAAAGGAGGTATCCATTCAGTCGGTATCGGCCCTGAAGAAAGGGTTGGAGAAGCAGAGTTGAGATATGACGACACGTCTGAAATGAATGCAGATGAGATACTAACTCTCGGGTAACTGGAGTGATTGAATGAGTCATGAAATAAGAGAAGGCTTAAAAACAGAAACAGGTTGGGAATTGATTGAGACAAAATATCAGAGAGACCAGGCGATTAATTCCGGTAGTTTGTTTATGATGGGGAACGGCTATTTGGGATACCGGGGGACTTTTGCCGAAGATACCAAAGCGGATTACACCGGTTGTTTTGTGACCGATACCTGGGATAATGCCGACGGTAAATGGGAAGAGGTTTGTAACGTTCCAAATGCTCTTTCCACCAGGCTGTTTGTAGACGGCGAAGAGATCACCGTTAAAACCGGCGGGCTGGATGGTTTTAAAAGAAAGTTGAATCTGGAAAACGGTGTGAACACCATTGAATATACGAAAACCCTATTAAACGGTAAGAAGGTAAGTCTTCGGGAGGAAAAGTTTGCCAGTTTGGCTAACATTCATCATGTCCTGATGAGATATTCATTCTCTGTTTCAGAAGAGGCAGATATCAAACTGATAACCGGGATAGATGGAGACGTATGGGATTTAAACGGAAGACATTTAAACACACTGGAAAAGGGATTGCAAGACTCAAGCCTCTTTTTCAGCTCTGAAACCCGGGAGAAAGGTCAAAAGATCGATATCGTTGAAACAGTAAGTTTTGCCGGAGATAATGCCCCTGACATGAGAATTGAAGAGGAAAAAGACCGGATATTCAGACACTATACGTTTAAGATCTCAAAAGATCAGCCTTTTATTATGGAAAAAGGAATGATTATCTACCATTCCAATGATGTTGAAGCGCCTTTCAATAATGCCCTGAACGATGCAAAAAAAATAGATTTCGACGGGGAAAAGCAACTCAGCGTTAAAGAATGGAAAGAGAAATGGAACAGATACGATGTCCTCATCGAGGGGAATATATTAGATCAGGTTGCGTTGAGATTTAACACCTATCAGAGTGTTATTGCAACACCTACACATGACACGCTGCCCGTCGGAGCAAGAGGACTCTCATGCCAGGCCTATCAGGGAGCCGCTTTCTGGGATCAGGAGATCTTTAATCTGCCAATGTATCTTTACACCGATCCCCATGTTTGCCGGAACATACTGAATTACAGATATAAGACCCTTGACGGGGCGAGAGGCAAGGCCAGGAGACTCGGTTATGAAGGCGCCTATTATGCCTGGATCAGTGGTAAAACCGGAAAGGAGCTGTGTCCGGATTTCTTCTTTAAAGATGTCATAACGGGCAGACCGATCCGGAACCATTTCAACGATTGGCAGATCCACATATCGCCTGATATCGCTTATACCATATGGCTTTACTACCGTGTCTCAGCTGACTGGGCTTTCATCGTCAAACACGGCGCTGAAATCATCGTTGAGATTGCCCGTTTTCTATCATCGCATGCAGTGTATAAACCACGAAAAGATCGATACGAATTTGTCAAGGTTCAAGGCCCCGATGAATACCATGAGAATGTTGATAACAACGCTTTCACGAATTATCAGGCGTCCTTTACCATGGAAACCGCTACTACAATTCTTAAAAAGATGAAAAAAGACAATCCGGCAGAATACAAGGTGATGAAGGAGAAAATAGAGCTTGAAGATTGGGAGATTACACTATTCGAAGACATGAAAAGCAAGATTTACACCCCTGAACCGGACAAAGCAGGTATCATCGAACAATTTGACGGTTATTCCAAGCTTGAAAGAGTCATCCCTGTTGAGAAGATCAAAGAACGTTTGATAAAGGAAGATGAGTATTATGGCTGGCCGAACGGAATTGCGGTTTTTACCCAGGCCATCAAACAGGCGGATGTCATTCAGCTTCTTAATATGCATCCCAGTCACTTTGATAAAGAGATTATCAGGAAAAATTACGATTATTACGAACCCCGGACCCTTCATTTCTCATCTTTGAGCCCTTCGGCTTATTCTCTGACAGCGGCAAGGATTGGTTATACAGAAGAGGCCCACAAGAACTTTGTGAAATCGGTTAACATTGATCTGAAGAACACAAATGAGCCCATCAGCGGCGGGACGTTTATCGGCGGCATACACACAGCGGCAGCAGGAGCCGCCTGGCAGATGGCCACGATGGGGTTCATGGGATTGGGAATTGATGAGAACGGGATCCCGGAAATCAACCCGGCCCTTCCCGAAGTCTGGAAAAGTGTGGCATTCTTCCTGAATTTCCGGGGCAATGAGATGCGTATCAGTTCCGATAACAAGACCGTTTGGATCACTGTCTATCATAAAGTTTCCGATAAGCTGAGACTAAAGGTTTGCGGAGCCCGATATGAGCTAATAGAAGGGATTAATGAAATCAGTATTTAGGGGCTGCTGAATAACCCATAACACTTGCCCAAACCTCGCTCCCTCTCCCCCGGGTCGGAGCGAAAAATCAACCAAATACGATCCCCGGGGTATTTTCCGATTCTTTACAGAGTTGTGATATTCAACCCCGGACCATTGGCATCATCTGTTGACTTGGATGTCAATGCATGGTTTTCCGGAGGTTTCGAGAAATCAGGAGGACAAGTCCCTTGATTATGAATGCGTAATCCAGGGACCTGTCCTCCTGATTTCCTTCCCCCTGTAATAACCGCTTTACCTCTTCCGTCTTTTCTTATCGTAAACTCACGAATATTTTTTTGGAGGTGCGAATTATGAAAAGACTTGCTTTATTCTTAGTACTGGTTTTATTGTCGCTTTCAGCTTTTTCCTTTGTTAATGAAGATTATGAATCACCTGTTGTAAACGTTGTGAATGCAACGGCTGACTCAGTTGTCAAGATTGATGTTGAACGAAAGGTTAAAGTTTCAACCGATCCGTTTATGGATGAATTTTTCAGAAGGTTCTTTGGAGAGAGACCCAGTCCATTTGGCGGGGAAAGAAGCCAGGAATCACTGGGCTCAGGCTTTCTCTTTGATGAAGAAGGCCACGTTCTTACAAATGAGCATGTGGTTCAGAATGCCGATAAGATAAAGGTCACCTTGTTGGACGGAACTGTTTATGATGCAGAGTATATCGGCGGCGATTCGGAGATGGATATCGCAATCCTTAAGATCAACGGGGTGGAGAATAACGAACTGCCTCATCTTCAGTTCTCTGATTCAAAGAATCTTCAAATTGGACAGACTGCAATTGCCATTGGTAATCCTCTGGGATTCAAACATACCGTCACAACCGGAGTTGTCAGTGCACTTGAAAGACAGATACCTAAACCGGACGGGTCGGGTTATTACCGTAATCTGATTCAAACAGATGCTGCAATCAATCCCGGTAACAGTGGGGGTCCCCTGCTGAATATCCATGGAGAAGTCATTGGGATTAACACGGCTATTGTCAATCCGATGGAGGGGACGAATCTTGGCTTTGCCATACCGATCAACGATGTCAAGATATTCATTGATGATCTCATTAAATTCGGAGAACTGAAAAAGCCTCAACTCGGCGTAAGGATAATGAACATTGATGAGAACACCAAAAATGCTCTTGGACTTGAGTCAACTGACGGTGCTCTTGTTGTGGAAGTTGAACCGGGATCCCCTGCTGATAAGGCCGGTATCAAACCCCAGGATATTATCCTGGAATTTAACGGGGAAAAAGTTAAAAACATCGATCAACTTTCGTCAATGATCAGGCGGCAGGAGATCGGTCAATACGCTAATGTGAAGATCGACAGGAATGGTGAACAGATGAATATTAACGTAGAGCTAAAAGCCGCTCCTGAAAAAGAAGAGGAAACAATGAACCAAGACCAGGAAGACGTCGTGGTCAAAGATTCACAGAAGTCCGCTCTACTGGGGTTTTCAGTCAGTAATTTGAATACTCAATTAAGAAAGCAATATGAAATTCCCGAAGAGGTTAAAGGTGTTCTGATCACCGAAGTTGATCAAAATAGCTATGCCTACAGAATGGGTCTTCGTAAAGGAGCAGTACTGATGTCCATCAACAGAAATCAGATTGATGGTATACAGAAATTTGAGGAAATCACCTCATCCCTGAGTTCGGGGAACTCTGTTGCCCTTTATGTATATGTTCCCGGACAGGGTTCATTGATGCTCTCGTATCCCCTGCAATAATCAACAAAGGCCGCTTCAAAAGGCGGCCTTTTTTAGTGACAAATGTCTTATATCGTGATATAATTAGACACTAACAAAACTAAAAGGAGGATTAAACATGAAAAAACGACTGTTTTTAACCATTTTGATGATAATGGTCATTTCTTTTGTTTTTGCTCAATCGAATCAGATTCAGCCGAGAAAGATCATTGTTGTTCCGGACGAACCCTCGAACCTTGAGGCTTCAATTAATGTTGACAGAGGAGAGGGAAGCGTTTATCAACCGGGTGAATTAATATCGATCCAGTTTCGAACAAACAAGGATGCCTATGTTGTTATATACGATATCATGCCAAATGGCAATACCCATATTCTTTTTCCCAACAGATATGAAAAAGATAACTTTGTCCCGGCCAATACAACAAGGGAGATCCCCCGCGGGTATAAGTTGAAACTGGGGAATGATACCGGAAAAGAGTATTTACAGATAGTGGCCAGCACAAAGCAGTTTGCAAAATACAATGCCTGGACACAGAGTTTTTCGTCTTCCCCCTTCCCGATGGTCACGAAAAATGCCGAATCAGACTTGAAAGCATACACAAGAAGTATTATCGTCGAACCGGATAATAATGTGCCTGAATGGACTTCAAACACCACTTTTTTCTATGTGGGACAGTCCCCCAAAAACGGAACAGTTAATTTCAGAACAAATCCGTCAGGAGCCGCCATTTGGCTTGACGGAAACTGGATAAACAAATCCACCCCTTATAAAAACACACTTGCCGAGGGTTATCACTATGTCCGGTTTTATAAAAACGGTTACAAGATGCATGAAGAGGATTTTTATCTGTCAGCTGGAGGCTTTCAGCAGATTGATGTCAATCTCACCCCTCTGACAACCCAGTATGGTAAGTTGACAGTGAACTCCCTGCCACCCAATGCGTCGGTCTACCTTGATGGCAATCTAAAGGGAAAGGCTCCAATGACAATCAACAATATCACCCCGGGCAATCACACACTTGAATTACATCTGTCTGGATACAACGATGCCAAACAGGACTTCTACCTGAATCCCGGAGAGCATAAGAATGTTACCGTCACCATGTCTCAACAGGTTTCCAAGGGAACTGTTAATATCAATACCTATCCCACGAGAACCAATGTCATTATTGACGGTCAAAGTTACAACAACACCACGGGTCAGGTTCAAGTGCAGTTAAATAGCGGAACGCATAATCTAAATGTTTCTGCACAGGGCTATGAATCAAAATCCATGCAGTTCAACCTCAACCCCGGGGAGTTCAAGCAGATCAACGTACAGCTTCAGAGCGCAATGAGCAATATTAATATCTATTCAAATCCTTCCAATGCCAGAGTGTATGTTGACGGCAATGACACCGGGTATTACACAGGAAGAACCTTCACCCTGTCCCCGGGTTATCATCAGATAAAGATTACGAAGCAGGGATACAGAGAATGGACGACAACGGTCAATCTCAATCCGGGAAAGAACAACGATCTGACAGCCAATCTTGTTTCACTGAAGGGTACTGTCAGCATGAACATACCTACAGACTGTAAATTGTTTATTGATGGAAACATGGCTCAGGAACTATCAGGCGGTCGGTCTTACAATTTTGAACTGGCTCCGGGCATCCATGAGTTCGTTTTTATCAAATCCGGCTATTACATCTATTCTGAGAGAATAAACGTTAGCCAGGGCGGTAACTACAGTATTAATCCCATCTTGAACAGTATTCAATGATTTGGTATTCAGATAAAAAAAGGGCTTAACGGCCCTTTTTTTAATGGATACAGCCATTACTTGCAATTCATGCCGCTTATCATGTATGATAGATGTAAGATGCATTTTCGTTGAAAAACAGATATACAGCCAATATCATTTTTTTAATTGCTTGAAATATGATATAATTGCGTCAGAGAGCAAAATCGAACTTATTTACAGGGGGCGAAATGAATGAACAAAAAAGAGTTAGTTTCAAAATTGGCATCAGAAACAGACATGACACTTAAGGACTCCGAAAAAATGCTTAACGCCTTTATCAATGTTGTAGAAGACGAACTCGGAGACGGTGGCAATGTTAGACTGGTAGGCTTTGGCAGTTTTGTTGTTAAAGAGAGAGCCGCAAGGAAGGGTGTAGACCCAAGGACCAAGAAGCCTATCGACATCCCTGCAAAGAAAGTACCTAAATTTGTTCCGGGTAAGCAACTGAAGGAAAAAGTACTTTAAAGCAAAAAAAAGGGGATAGGTGTTAAACAATTAAACCTCCGTTATCGGAGGTTTTTTTATATGGTACAATATAAATGAACCAGTTAAACTTGATTATAAAAAGGGTGTTGCTATGCCCATAAAATTCGGGAAACGATTAGAGAAACTTGATGACCGGGAACTCATAAAGAAGAGAAAGAAAATAGGCGAAAGAGAGTTTTGGGAGGAAGTCTACAGAAGATACGGACGCTATCTCAAAGCGGTGATCAGTTATAAATATCCTGATTTCAGTGATATGGCTGAGGATATTGTGCAGGAAACTTTTTTAAGAATGGCGTTTGAAGACCTTTCTAGAGTGAAAAACCTGAAAGCATTTCTGGCAACGACGGCAGCGCATATATCCATTGATAAGCATCGAAAGAGAAATGCCAAGAAACGGGCGGACTCCAATACAGTGGCCCTCGATGCGGAGATGGGTAGTGAGGGGGACAATTCATTTCTCGAAATCACCGAGAATGAAAAATCTGATAATCCACAGGATATGGCCATCGAAGAGATGAAGATCGATGAGTACAGAAAGATCCTCGACAAGTTGCCGGATGATTGTAAAAAGATGTTGCTTTACTCTGCGGAAGGGTTAAAGTACAAAGAGATCTCAAAGATTATGGAAATCCCCATAGGAACTGTAGGCACTAAGTTGCTAAGATGCAGGAAAAAGCTGAAAAAGATTCTTGAAAAAGAAGAGAAATACTATACGCCATCAGAGGCTAACAATGAAAAAAAATGACGTCTGGATCCCGGTGGACGAGTCGTCATTTAGAGAAAAAGGATGGAAGGAACTTGATGTCATACTCATAACGGGTGATATCTATGTTGATCATCCCTCTTTCGGAGTGGCAATAATTGCCAGAATCCTCGGGGATATGGGGTTGAAGGTTCTTGTTCTGTCCCGGCCCGGTTCTGCTGAAGAACTCAAAAAATATCCTTCACCAGGATACTTTGTCGGCATCACATCCGGCAATGTAGATTCGATGGTTGCCAATTACACCGCATCGGGAAAACGCAGAAAGAACGACTTTTACGCCTATCCGGATTCAGTGCCGCGGCCTGACCGGGCTGTGGTTGTTTACTGTAATTGGGTCAAGCGTGCCTTTAAGGGGACCCCGGTTGTACTGGGCGGTATTGAAGCCAGCTTGAGAAGATTTGCTCATTATGACTGGTGGCAGGACAAAGTGAGACATTCCATTCTCCTGGATTCGAAAGCCGATCTGTTACTGTATGGAATGGCGGAGAAGGCCCTGATATCGCTGACAAAACTCCTGAATCGAAACGTTCCGTTCGAAAGCATTAAGCATTTACCCGGGACGGCCTATATTGCAAATGGAACTAAGGAAACGCCCGCTGATGGGCTTGAAATTCCCTCTTACAAAGAGGTTTCGACTGATAAAAAGGCATATGCAAGGGCATTTAAAGCGTTTTATCGATCGGCCAATTCTATCAATGGCAGACCGTTGATACAAGCTGACAAGAACCGTTATCTCGTTCAAAATCCACCGTCCGGACCACTTTCATCGGAAGAAATGGATTATATCTATTCTCTGCCTTATAACAGGGAACTCCATCCAAACCTCAGGAGAAAAATCAGTTTGAAATCATATGAATCCATCAAATCATCCATCACGTCTCACAGGGGATGTTACGGTGAGTGCAACTTCTGTGCCATAACCATCCATCAGGGAAGAACGGTTCAAAGCAGGAGTATCAAGTCAGTTGTCGAGGAAGCGCAGATTGTATCTTCCTCATCGTCATTTTCAGGTTATATCTCAGATGTCGGCGGTCCAACGGCCAATATGTACGGTTATGAATGTGAAAAAAAGAGGCATACGTCTCCCTGTGTTGAGAAAAGATGCCTTTATCCTTCGGTGTGTAAGAGTCTTGGAGTAGATCACGGTCAGTATTTACAACTACTGAAAAGAGTCGGAGACCTTCCCAATGTTAAAGGCGTCTTTGTTTCATCGGGGATTAGACCGGATTTAATCTATGCTGACAAAACAAATGGAAAAGACTTCCTCTTTCAGTTAGTGAGCTCTTATACGTCGGGACTTCTAAAGCTGGCCCCCGAACACTTTTCAAATAAGGTTCTGGAACGTATGGCAAAACCTTCATTTGACAGTTTCAGCAAAATGTACGATGATTTTTATAAGATCTGTAAAAGCGTTGGGAAGGAACAATATATTTCAGCTTATATCATGGTTGCCCATCCGGGCGAGACAAAACAGGATAATCTATATTTGAAGGAGATGATGAAGCGATATTTCCCGAAAGTCGCTCAGCCTGTACAGATATTCACACCGACACCTTCGACTGTCTCAACCACAATGTATTACACCGGTCTCGATCCTTTTTCGTTGGAAGAGGTGTGCAGTGAAAAGAAGATGGCCGTAAAAAAAGAATTTAAACGGCAACCACATATCAGAGAACAACCATACAAAAAGAAACCGAAAAAAAAGAGGCGAAAGTCATAACAACAAAAGAGAGACTTTCAAAGAAAGCATTTATCTTCATTACGGGAGGATGGAAGTATGAAAGCACTGGTTAAAGAAAGAGCAGAAAGGGGATTTGTCCTGAAAGATATGCCGGTTCCAAAGGAACTCAAGGATGATGAAGTACTGATAAAAGTCAAGTACGCATCAATCTGCGGAACAGACCTTCATATCTATCAATGGAACGAATGGGCACAAAACAGGATAAAGACCCCGCAAATCGGAGGCCATGAATTTTCCGGAGAGGTTGTTGAAACCGGTAAAAACGTCCGGCTGGTTGAAAAGGGGGATTTTGTCTCAGCTGAAACACATATCCCCTGTGGGAAATGCCGGCAATGCAGGACCGGTAACATGCATATCTGCAATGACATGAGTATCCTTGGAGTTGACAGAGACGGTGTTTTTGCAGAATATGCCAGAGTTCCCGAATGTGTTTTATGGAAAAACAGTGATGATCTGCCACAACATCATGCATCTGTTCAGGAACCGCTTGGAAACGCGGTTTTCACTGTTAACAGTGGCGATGGTGTTTTCGGAAAAAGTGTACTGATTACCGGAGCGGGTCCCATTGGAATAATGGCCATTCAGGTATCAATGGCAATGGGGGCAGGACCTGTTATTGTCAGCGAAATCAAGGATTTTCGTATTGAGATGGCAAAACAAAATGGAGCCGACTATGTGATCAATCCCTTGAAAGAGAATGCACTTGAAAGAATTATGGATATAACAGACGGGGATGGTGTGGGGGCTGTCATGGAAATGTCGGGAAATGAATCAGCCTTCAATCTGGGGATGGACTCCGTAATGCCCGGCGGCCATATATCAATCCTCGGAGTCTTTGACAAAACTGTTGAACTCAACATCAACGAGGGTATCTTCAAGAATGTATCCATGTATGGCATAACGGGTCGAAAGATGTTCAAAACCTGGTATGAGTTATCCAGCCTGATTAATCATAAGAGAATCGACCTGGATAAGGTTATTACAGATGTCCTTCCTTTTGACAAATGGGAGGAAGGGTTCAAAAAAATGGAAGAGGGAACATGCGGAAAAGTCGTTTTAGAACTTCCAACGGAAGAAAAAGAAACAGTTTAAACAATAAAGCGCGTCATAACCATCACGCTTATTCGATTAAAAAAAGGGTAATCCTTCTCGGGATTATCCTTTTAGCTATCTTTGTCCTCCTCATCTGGCGGTTCTATTATCTTCAGATACAGCAATCTGAATTTTATTTGGACACATTCGACGCGATGCGTCTCAAAAGAGAAAGAGTACCCGCTTACCGGGGCAATATTTATGACCGGAACAACGAACTCCTTGCCTATACTCGGGTCAAGCGTTTTGTGGATATTGGGGAAACGTTCAAGGGACTTTACGGAAACACCAGAGAAGCACTGATAATGGAAATATCAGATCTCACCGGCTTTTCAAACCTTGAGATTTCAGAATCCATTTCTTCCGGTCAGGATATTCCAATCCGGCCGGATATTTCAGTTTCCAATCCATCCATTGAGATTGTTTACCATTTCAATAGAGTTTACAATTTTAATGGAAGTATCAGTCATGTCATCGGTTATCTGAATGAAGGATTCCAGGGTGTGGCGGGCGTTGAAAAAACGTATAATAACTCCCTGAACGGGACGGAAGGTATCAAACAGACTGAGATCGATGCCAAGACCCGGCAACTAAAATACAACTGGCTAAGAAAACCCGAGAAAGGGAAGAATTTGCATCTTTCAATTGATGTTCATCTCCAGAATTATATTGAAGGCCTTCTGAAAGAGTTTGACAATCCTTCGATCGCCCTTGTTTCTGATCCGGGAACAGGGGAAATTCTATCGATGGTCTCTTTACCCAGCTATGAGAGCTCAATAATGACGCAAAGTATGACAGATGAAAAATGGCAGACCATCCTGGGGGATGAAAGAAAGCCCTTTCTAAATCGAACAATTGCCAGTGCTTACAACCCGGGGAGTCTGATAAAGCCATTTATGGCGCTCTCAAGTCTGGCTGAAAATGAAAGGGAAGTTCATACAAAAATCACCGACAGGCTCTTCTGTGAGGGTTTTTTAGAGATAGAGTCGAATATGGGGACCGACCCATACAGATATAAAGACTGGAAAGAAACAGGGCACGGAACGATGACCCTTTTCTCGGCTATAAAGGAATCATGCAATGTTTATTTTTATCATCTCGGTATGGACCTGGGAATAGACTGGCTTAAAGAGATCTCAGATCAGATTGGTCTGGCCGGTCAATCGGGAATAGAACTCCCCGGAGAGATAGACGGTATCTACCCTTCTGTTGACTGGAAGAAGGACAGACTTGGTGAGAGATGGTATCTTGGTGATACAATCCTGACATCGATTGGACAGGGCTATCTTCAGCTCACACCTGTTGAATTACTCAAACTCTTTGAATTAGTAGCACAGGAAGGGGAAAAAAACAGAAGTACGATCATATCAAATCCATTCACATTGCCCGGACAATACATCAAACTCGAAAAGGGGAACTGGACATATCTTAAATATGCAATGAATGCAGTTGTTCACCAACCGGGCGGGACAGCGTATTCGGCATTTTATGATGCGGACTATTCGGATAATCTGGCCGGTAAGACGGGTACAGCTGAAACGCAGAAAGAAGGAGTATATAATGCCATGTTCGGTGGGTTTTATCCTCTCAAGAACCCTGAGTACTGTGTCATTGTCCTCCTTGAGGGAGCAGGGTACGGCGGTCAAAATGCTGCCCCTGTTGCAAGAAAGATCTTTGATTATCTTCTGTTAAATGATGCAATCACCCAATAAAATGTTTGCTCAGATAATCAGCCAGTATGGCACCGGGGATACTGCTGTACCGTTCGTAATTATCGTTGAAGTCCTGTTGGGTCTTACCGTCGCTTTTGTCCAGAATTACCTTGATTGAAACAAACGAGCAATCGTTTGCCTTTGCAACTTTTGCGATTACTGCTGAGTCCATATCAAGGGCCAGTGCCCGGTATCTGTTGTAGAGATCGTCTCTGACCTCTTTGTTTTCGAGGATTCGGTCTCCGGAGATGATCTTTCCGATTCGGACCTTTGAGTAGTTGCTTTTTATATCCTTAATAAGTTCAAGGTCACCGGCAACTGCGGGATTCTTTTCTCCTTTTCTTAGGATCTTATCGTATTCATGGAAAGCCTCACCCAATATGACCGATCCAATCTCAGTTTCGTCTGTCATTGCCCCGGCTCCGGAGACTAAAAAGATGTTCTTCACCTCATACTCATCCAGGAGCTTCTGTGTGATATAGGCCGATTCCACCTTTCCAAAGATTCCAGACGTTAGAACAACCTCATTTCTGCCAAGAAGCCCTCTCATAACATGCCTTTGAAATATCTCTTTTTCTTCAAAAGACACCGTGCTCTCCTGGACAGGATCCAGTTCACTTTCAAAGACGCTCATGATTAGTATCATTTTATCCCTCCGGGAAAAGATGCTTTTTTCACTTAATAACGGTTTTTAATGGTGTGCTCAGCGGGACTTGAACCCGCAGCCTTTGGATCCGGAATCCAACGCTCTATCCAATTGAGCTACAAGCACATATTTTTATCTGCTGAAAAGGCAAAACGATAATCGATCAGGTTTTCCGGTTTTTGCTTATGGCGTTCTTTTGAAAAGAAATAGGGATGAAGCTCATAAATCAACCATTTCGACGAAAAGTTTTTCAACAGTTCGAAGATACCTTCTGCACCTAAGCAATATAACGTGATGATCTCATTTTGGTTTATTGTATCATATCTTCGCAGACAATTACTTATCTCTGCTTCATCCAATTTCCGGTTGTGATATCTGAATGTCCACGAAGCACCGTTGATATAAGTCAATGCGATATTTCTTGCGCTTTCAGCATCCACAAGTTCTTTGCTCTTTTTTGCGTTCTTTCCCCTTTGTCTTAAACCCGCAAGAGAGACTGATGTTGTGTATCGTTCATCCACCAGGTAAACCGGGAGATCAACCTCTTCATCAAGTCTTTTAACAAAAGCCACAGCCTTATCGGTTGCCGGGGTGAAGCTCATATCCTTTTTCAGTGGTAATCCCGCTATTAAAAGATGCGGGTTCGTTTTTTTTATTAGTGTAGAGATTTTTGTTATCAAACTCTTGCCGTTAATCAGATACCCTTTTGCGAAGGCCATATTAAGACGCCGGTCCCCGACTGAGTATCCGATTCTTTTGTCT
>Ga0209948_1000053_pt1 | contig 31304 bp, 20 predicted proteins | sample SalPonR2_C_D2_MG_FD_185709 | JGI IMG/M metagenome (GOLD analysis project Ga0209948, IMG submission 185709) | Salt pond soil microbial communities from South San Francisco under conditions of wetland restoration - Salt Pond MetaG R2_C_D2_MG... ... | reverse complement strand
ATCAAATCACTATTGAAAAGAGGTTATGGTTATAAAGATTTTGATTACTTTAGGATGAAAGTTTTACAAAAATGTGGATACCTAAAAACTACACTTACCCATACAAATTGAAAGAGAACCAAAAAATTTAGGTCATGGTGAGCGGAGTCGAACCATGACCGATAGAATATCTGAACACCTAGCATAACAATAAATTTTGAAAAAAAACAGGACTCTCGGATGAAAGCAAAATTTGACGAAACCGGAGTAAAAAGAAAAGTACTGGATATCTTGGAGAATCAGGGCTGGCAGGTTTATCAAGGAGATGGGGATTACAAATGGGGCAGCAGAATCCTGGATGAGAAATTTGACAGAGATTTAAATGAAGTTTGTTACTGGAACCTGCTGAAGAGCAAAATAATCAATATAAATAAGATAAGTTCAGAAGATGCAGATAGAACTATTGATAAGCTGAAAAGAGAAATTAACGCTGAAAATCTGGTCAAAGGCAATAGAGATTTTTATAAATTTTTGCGAGAAGGTATTAAAGTCCGGATATCCAGTGATGAGAAAGAAAGCAAGGAAGTAGTCAAATTATTAGACAGGGAAAATATAAACAACAATAGTTTCATAGCCGTAGATGAATACCAATTTCAAAGAAAAAGCAGACAGGGAATTCGACCGGATATAACCTTATTCCTGAATGGTATTCCCATCATTAATATAGAATGCAAGGCCACTGCTCAGGATACCTTTGTCGAGGATGGAATCGCAGATATCAGAGATTATGAAGAAAAAGAACCGCGCCTGTTTGTACCGGCCTTATTCAATGGTGTAGTTGACGGTGAAAAATTCCGATATGGCGCTATCAAGGCCTCGGAAAAATATTATTTTCCCTGGAGGTCAGAAGATTATACTGCCGGGGACCTGGAAATGACCGATAGTCTGCAGGACCTATTTCATCCCGAAAAAATTATGGATATTCTGGAGTACTTTGTATTTTACGAAGAAAATCAGACCAAGATAATCCCCCGCTATATGCAATACAGGGCAGCCAATCGACTGGTGGAGAGAATTAAAAAGGGAGAACGCAAAAAAGGCCTGATCTGGCATACTCAGGGTTCGGGTAAGAGTTACACCATGCTATTCACAGCCTACAAGGCCAAAAAATCAGCGCGGGTAGAAGATGCCCAGTATATCGTAGTTGTAGACCGGGACAAGTTGAACAAGCAGATGGCGGATACATTAAGCAGTATAAATTTTCCTGCCTATCAAGTAGCGCAGAGTATCAACCACCTGGAAAAGCTATTATCCCAAAATAAAAGCCAGTTGATTCTGACCACTATCCAGAAATTCCAGGATATGAAGGAAGGCATCAATGCGGAAGTAGATATGGATACGGTAGTACTGGTCGATGAGGCGCATAGATTTATGGAAGCAAAATTTGGCAGTGAACTCAAAAAGGCTATTCCAGAAGAGAAAAGATTTTATTTCGGATTTACAGGTACGCCTGTGCACGAAGGAAATTCTGAAAGAGATAGGAGTACTTTTCGCGAGTTCAGCCAGCCGGAGGATCAGGGCTATCTGCATAGATACTCCATTAAAAGAGGACAGCAAGATAATATCATCATACCTGTGACTTTTAATATCAGGAAAATTGAATGGGATATATCCGACGAGGAACTGGACCGGGAGTTTGAAAGCGAGTTTGATGAGATGGAGCCGGAGCAACGGCAGGAAATTATCAAAAAATATGTCAATGAAACGGAATTAACCGAATTGCGACCCAGAATGGAAAAGGTGATCCAGGACATTCATGAACATTATACCAATCATGTAGAGCCCAATAATTTCAAAGCCATGGTAGTCACTCCCAGCCGCAAGGCAGCCGCTCTCTACGGTGATGAACTGCAGAAACATTTTGATTCCAGAGATATCGAGGTGATAATCTCACCGGACGGAGATCATAATGAATTAATTGACAAATACCATCTTTCCGATTCCGAAGAAACTACTCTCATAGATAATTTCAAAAAAGAAAGCCATCCCAAAATACTGGTTGTGTGCGACAAATTATTAACCGGTTTTGACGCTCCGGTGCTCAAGACCATCTATCTGGACAAAACTCTGTGGAACCACAACCTGTTGCAGGCTATTGCCAGGACCAACCGCCCCTGCCAGGGCAAGGAAAATGGAGAGATTGTTGACTATCAGGGCATTTTTCAGGACCTTGAAGAAATATTGCAATATGATGACATTGTTCTGGACTATGCTGTCCACGATACAGAGGAATTTGTAGAAAGATTCAAAGACCTTGTTTCCGATTTAATGTCTATCTTTGATGAGATTGACCTGGTAAATGACCCGGAAGTATTCTATGAATGTGTATCTCGCCTGGAGAAGCATACAGAGATCGGAACTAAATATGAACGGCTTTACAAAAAGGCACAAAGTTTATATGAAACACTTCAGCCCCATGAAGAACTGGCTAAACAGCCCTTGAAAACTCATTGGGAGATCTTAACCCAGATATATGCTCGCTATAAATCTTTAGGGGAAGATGGTGAAGAAAATCTCGGGGATAATGTCAGGGAGAAGACGCGGCGTATATTAGAGGAGAATATGGATGTCTCCCAAATCAAGAGGGATGGCCAGGTAGAATACGAAATACCGGACAGAGAGGTATTAACTGAGGGAGATGTAGAACAGCCGCGCAATAAATACGGTTTTATCGAACGGGTAATGGCCCAGATAAAGACCTATGAACCGAAAACCGAACAGAATATTATTTATGAAAAACTGAGAAAGAGAGTGCGGGAGATCATTGATAAATGGAGAAATGATGAGATAAATGAAGCCGAAGGTATGGAAGAACTGGAGGAGGTAAAGGAGAAGGAGCAAGAATCGAAACGGAAACAGGAAGAGAAAGAATTTACCGACGTAGAATTTGCAGTTTTCAAGAATATAATGGAAAATTTTGACTACAAGGTTTCCGGTTCACAGGAAGCCGAAGAAATCGCGCGTGCGATTGGTGATAGAATAGAACAAATATCTGCGACAGGATATCTGCCTGAGATAAGGAAGGAAATTCGCAAGGCCATAATTTATTCCATTGTTCGAGATCTGGGTAAAAAAGATTTTTTCGGGGATGACAAAGAGGAGTTTTTGAATCAGACTATATCTTATGTTTTGGCTAATAAGGGGTGAGGGGATGTCTGATTTAGTACTCGTTATGAAGCTCCTGTCTATTCTATTACGTTTGATTAGACCAATATCGATTTCTGTACAGGTAAAATTCTGGTAACAGGACAACAAAATTATATAAACCAATGAAGGAGTATTAATATGATTAATAAAATATCAGTCAAAAATATTGCTTGCTTCTGTGATGAAGGTGTACAAATTGATGAATTAAGTAAAATAAATTTTTTATACGGAGCTAATGCAACTGGTAAGACAACTATATCAAATGTAATTAACAACCCTGAAAATTATACAAACTCAAATATTGAATGGGAAAATGAGGAATCATTAAAAACGTTAGTCTATAATGATGATTTTCTAGAAGAAAATATATTTGAACCTGATCAAATAAAAGGCGTATTTACCCTTGGAGAAGAATCAACAGAAAAAAGACAAAAAATAGAAGACAAAAATCAGAAAATTGATGAATTAAGAGATAATAATTTAAAAGATACGCTTGGGGATAAAAAAGATGAGAGGAATAAAAATGCTAAAATATTCAATGATAAATGTTGGAAACTGAAAAACAAATATGATGAATATTTTAAACAAGCTTTTTTGGGTAGTTTAGGAAGTAAAGAACAATTTAAACAGAAAATATTAGAGGAAATAAATACTAATAATTCAGAACTAGAAGAACTTGAAGATCTAAAAGAAGAAGCCAAAACTATATTTAATAGTGGTGATATGAAAAAATATGATAAAATTCCTACCATAGAGTTTAATGGTTTGCATGATATCGAAGATTCTTCAATCTATAGTAAAAAGATTATTGGAAAAGATGATATAGATATAGCGAATATGATAAAAGAACTTGATAATAGTGATTGGGTTAGAGAGGGAATAAATTATTATGAACAAAACAATGGATATTGTCCCTTTTGTCAGCAAGAAGTAAATTATGATCTCAAAGATAAACTTGAAGATTATTTTGATGAAAGTTTTAAAAAGAAAATAGAAGAATTAAGTGAGAGGCTTAAGGGATATAAAAGTAAAGTTGCAGATATAAACAGTCAAGTAAGCAGTTTATATAATAATGAAGAAAAATTTATAGAACATAATTCAATAGACTTTGAATGGGATACCGTTAAAGAGAAAAAATCTCTAATTGATGAAATAATTTCAAATAATATAGACAGAATAAAGAATAAATTAGATAATCCAACAAAAATAATAGAAATTAAATCTATAATTCCTGAAATAAAAAAAGTCAATGAGGTAATTAAAGAGACTAATGAACAGATAGAAAGCCATAATCAAATTGTAGATAATTTAGATAAGGAAAAAGAAAAATTAGAAAATAAAATTTGGAAATTCATAATTAGTGAAATTGAACAAGATTATAATCAATATAAAGAAAAGAAAGATAACCTAAGTAAAGCTATTAAAAATATTTCTAATAAATTACAAGAAAAAAATGAAAATATAGAAGAATTGAGTGAAGATATAACAGAACTAGAGAATAAAATTATTAGCGTAAATCCTACCAAGAAAAAAATTAATAATTTGTTAGATTCATGGGGCTTTTCAAATTTTAAACTAGAAGAATCCCAAAAAAAGGGCTTTTATAAAATAGTTCGACATAATGGTGAGAAGGCCAAAAAAACGTTAAGTGAGGGAGAGAAGACTTTCATTTCATTTCTTTATTTTTATTTTTTGATTAAAGGAAGTATTAATGAGAACAGAATAACTAATGATAGGGTGGTAGTATTTGATGACCCTATTTCTAGTTTAGATAGTAATGTATTATTCATTGTAAGCAATTTAATAAGAAATCTAATTAAGGAAATAAGAAATAATGATAGCAATATAAAACAAATTTTCGTTTTTACTCATAATATACATTTTCATAAAGAGGTATCATATACTTCTAATCACAGCAATAATCATAAAGATACTACATTTCAAATACTCCGAAAGGAAGAAGACATTTCTACTATTAGAGAATATGATAAAAACCCAATAAAAACGACATATGAATTATTATGGAAAGAAGTTAAAGAAGCTAAAAATTCTGAATGTGTTAATGTAACAATTCAGAATACATTAAGACGTATTATAGAATATTATTTTAAAATACTTGGTGATATAAAATACCAGGAGTTGATAGAAGAATTTGAAGGGGAAGAGAAAAGAATATGTGATTCATTAATATCATGGGTTAATGAAGGCTCTCACACTATTAATAATGATTTACATATTGACACTAGCTACCAGGTTCAAGATAAATATATTAAAGTATTTAAAAAAATTTTTAAAAAAAGTGGGCATCCGGAGCATTACAATATGATGATCGGACAAGAATAAAATTATGTAAATTTACTTTAGCAAATTTACAAACAGTTAGATTGGAAAATAAATGTGTTTCCAAACAGGAAATGTTAGAAATAAAATGGATATAATTTAGAAGCAAATAAATAAAGAGAAAAAAAATGCCCGACCTAAAATACGGCCAACATAAAATAGACTATAAAGTCCGGCGCAGCAGCCGGGCCAAAAATGCCCGCATAGATGTAAAAATGGATATGATACGAGTGGTAGTACCCAAAAGAAGCAATATAGATCCAGAAGAACTACTCCAGGACAACATCAAATGGGTACTGGAAAAGAAAGAGCGCTTCGAGGAATACAGAGAAAAAATTCCCGACAGAACAATAGAAGTTGGCGAGGAAATATCCATACTGGGCCAGCCTCGCGAAATAAGACTGAAAAATTGCCCGTCCCACCAGGTAACAGAAGATGCGATCATAGTCTCAGAGAGGTATTTGAGAGATAAGTCAATCAAAGAAAAGGTCAAAGAAATACTTCGTGAAAAAGCCCGGGAAGTTATCAATAAAAAGGTAGAAATCTATGCCCGCCGCATCAGAGAGCAGGTCAACAAAGTCTATATCAGAGACCAGAAAACCAAGTGGGGCAGTTGTTCCTCTAAGAATAATTTGTCTTTCAACTGGAGATTGATTCTGGGACCGGAATACGTGCTGGAATACGTTGTTGTCCACGAGATGATTCATCTGGAGAATAAAAAGCATAATAATTCTTTCTGGAGTCGGGTTAGTGATATTTATCCGGAGTACAAAAAGGGTTATAACTGGTTGAAGGAGAATAGTCATTTGTTGGTTTTTTAGGGAGTGGGATTTGAGATAATAAGAGATGGAGATAGAACTGTTAAATCTTCCAGAATATCTATGACTTGATCCAAATATCCTGTTATATAACGATATATTTTTAAGCAGGAACTTTAGAAAGAAAAGATAAATAGAAGTCTTATTTTGTTTTCATATTCCTAAGTTTTTTTTCTACTTCGTTTATTATACTGATAGCCAGATTTGACCCAAAAGATTTATTGTTATTTTTCTTTTCTAATTCTTGGTTATAGGTATTAGGCAAGTATTCTTTTTTGAATTCGGCAAGAGACTTGACTACTTTTTTTTCATTTTTACTTTTTGTATTACTCATTATTATTCCTTTTATTATTTTTGTTTTTTCCTTTATTATTAAAATAATTTTCAAAAAAGTGATAATTTAAGTCCTGTTCAAAATAATGTTTCCGTTTTATCCATATTAGTCCATCCCCTTTTGAAATTACAGCAACATCAATTGGACCTCCTACTGTTTCATCCTCCATTGAGACTTTTTTCTTAAGACAAGTCAAATTCACTAAATCTTCTGCCATTTGCGCTAGTTCATCTTTGGGAAGAAAATTAACTACATTTAGTATAGGATCAACATAGTTCTTCTTCCTATATTCATCCATAGTATTTAATTTATCTTTTAAAACTTCTTCAATTTCCGACTTTATTTTATTTTCACATTCTTGATATTTTTCCCTTTCAATCGAGTCTATTTGTTCAAATATTATTTCAGGAATATTTTTTACTGTACTAATAAAAAGATCCTGAAGATTTTTCTGGTATTCTGGATTGACACCTTCAATAAATGTCCCAACCATCTCTTTCTGGGCAAAGGGAGCTATAACAGCAGAATTTTCTGTATCAATTTTATTCTCTTGATCTAATCTATATTTCAAAATTCCATTAGCTACCCCTTCTATTTGATATGAATTCATAGCCGGGAAGACATCTTTTTCACCGAATCCAGTGATTACTACACCTGAAATATTGCCCCGAGATAAAGCGAACTTTAAAAATAAGCTAGCTGAAATATTATCAAGTAATTTATAAGATTTATTAGATACTGGTATTTTATTAAATACCTTTTGTTTTACTCCTTTAATTAAATCTGAATATTTATCTATCAAGTTTTCACTTTCTTCGTCAAAATTTTTTACAATGGAATCAGCTTTTTGCCAGATATCGTAATGCTTTTGAATAATAGAGTCAACAATTTGTTTTGTATTTTGTTCTTCAATTTCTCCATTTTTTTCGAATACATCATCAACTTCGCTAATTATATCTTCTACAATTACGTTCATATAATAACTATAAATTGTTTCCTTTACATATCTTCGCTGTTCTTCTTTAGGGAACAGATTAGTATTACCTGATAAATATTCAATAAAATGTTCAGCATATTCTCCAAGTTTTTCGAATTTTTTATCGCCAAGTTTCTTTCTGTACATTTTGATTATTGTTTCCCAGGGCACATTCATTAAAGAACCAGAGCCATAAACCATAATTCCAACAGGAGCATATTTTGAGAGGGTGAAAATTTTATTTGCTGAAGTAAAAATTTTTTTGCTTTGTTCCTTACGGACAGTAGAAGCACTATCAGCAGCCATTGCTACCGCATTTTTATTTAATATTGTTATTTCTGCAGTCATAATCTATTTTCCACTAATATTAGTCTTATTCCCTTATTATTATAATTATTTCAGACATCAATTGCAAATATTTATTGCAACTTATTTTTATAAATCTTATTATTCTCATTCTCAAATTACATTTGAATAGCACTCTAAACAATGTATTCTTTCATCTGATCGAGGGAGGCAGAAATATAGTAGCAGAATGGGAAGATGAAAACTATACCTATAAGCTCTATCATGACAGTACGGGATCCTTGGCCTGGAATGAAAATTCTGGTGATATGAATACTCCTGAAGAGGATGGATATTTATACCGCGAGAAGAAAACTATAGATAAATGGCAAAATATGATAGAGGATTTATTTAGTAATCAGAGCGTTTCCGACGTTTTATGGGGAGGCAGACCTGATATAATTATTGAGAAATATGAACAGAATACCGAAGAATTATCAGAACTATTTATCGGAGAAGTTAAATATACCCAAAGAAAAAAGTATATCACAAAAGGATTAAAAGAATTGCTCGAGTATATATCTCTAGCTAAAGAAAACACAGCCTATATTACGGAAAAAGAAAATTTATTTGACGCAAATATCAAAGGCGCCCTTTTTACCGATAATACTGACGAAATTGATATAGAGAATCAGGAAGATGAAAATATTAAGATTGTCATGTATGATGAGAATTTTGATGAATTGTTTGATGTGGTGGATGTAGAATAGTACTTTCATCACTCGTTCCAAATCTCAGGTTTTGGAGTGTTTTTTTGTACTGTACTCTGCGTGGTCTTAATAATTAAACCAGAGTTCTTATGACGAGGAGCAAAATAATTTAGAATTCAAAATATATAGAGGATAAGATATGGACTTATTTAAAGAAATGGAAAAGGAATTAGACCAATATGAAGATAGAAAAATTTCATTTGATGACTTATATCCAGAAGAATTTATGCAGGAATATACCGATTATAATTCGATTTCAGAAATGTTAAGTAAAAGTGATTTCGAGATAGAAAAACAGGATGATTTTGAGAACATTCCAGAAGATGAGTGGAATGATTATATAGACAATTGTACTGATTTTGATAATTGGGAAGAAATGCGGAGTAAAGCAGTAAAAGAATGGGTAGAAAAAGACCTCGATAGGTTATATGGATAGAATTTTCACTCGTTATGAAACTCCTGCTTCTTTACCTCTGATGAGGGTAGCGATATTTTTATGAGAGGCTCTGTCTCGTTTATTACAACCAGAATTAAAGCAAGATATGTTTCTTCGGTTAATAATCAAACCGGAAGTTTGAGTCAAATATTGCGTAACTGATAAACTTCTACTAATAATATTTAAATCAGAATCTAAAGTAAATAAGACCCTACTATTTGACTTTAATAAGTCAAAGAATACCTTTATAATAACGTAGACTGGTTACACTTTTTCAATAGAGTTCACATCAAAGAAATCTTCCAATAATAAAAAGAGCATAGTTGCATTCATTTTGTTTTATACTATTGGATAAAAAGTTCCTATTGCAGCTGATAAAATTTCATTTTTGGTTTTCACTTAATTATTTTAATTTTATATGCTTTAGTAATTATTTACAAAGTATTCGTCAGCTTCTTATCCTTTAAGGAAGGAGGGATTTCTATCAAAGATTATTATAAAACTTTGTTAAAAGTTTCTATCTTTATAGTTAGTATATATACTTTGCAGGGCCAAGTGAACAAACTAGGTATTGAAAAAACTGAAACTGAGAAATTAAAATTTTACGAGAGATTTCGCGTTACTTTAACAATGTTATATGGAAACTCATTTAAAAATATTGATAGAATGTATACTAAACCAAATACTAAAATTTTTCCCATTGGTAGTCAGGGTGAAGCAGGCCTAAAAGTCGGAATCGTCTACTGTATAACGCCACGGCTAAAACTGAGTATAGAGACAGGTGGATATCAAGCCAGATATGCTATTTCAGACCGGGCTGAAAGGACATTAAGTAAATTCAAATACATCAACGTTGATTTCTATAAGGAAACTTTTGAAAAATCTTTTACTACGGGGACGGTAAAGTATAAATATCCTTTGAATAACAATATTTCTTTTAATATTGGAGCGGGGGGAGGCTACCATGATGGACCGAATTATTTATATGTTTATTATCCCTATGCAGACCCTGAAGATGTAGATTATGATACCAGCAAGCCTAATGGCTATGGATTTGGAGGAGAAAATTTGTCTGAAACTCATTTCATAGCAGAGATTCAAATCGATCCAGAAAAATCGAATTGGGGGGCAGTAGACTATTCAACTTGTTTAGGATTCAAAACATATTTAGGATATAATAATTCCCCACCTGTAAATCAGAACCTTTCATTTTATAATCGTAGTAAAGTTGGATTAAATCTATATTATTCAATGGTGATACATTTATAGTAAAAATCTAATACCAATAGAAGTTAAAAGGTTTAAAATCGATGTATTATAAAAATTTTATTCTGATCATATTTTTAGTCTTAAGTATAAATTGTATCAATGCCAAAAAGATTGGTAGTGGTATAGTACTTGAAGAAAATATCATAGTTTATCAGGATTCCTCAGCTAAGTCAGCTCAATTAACAAAACTTGATTATCTGGATAATGTTTTAGTATTAAGAGATGAAATTGAAAACGCAGAATTCAATCAAAATGGATGGTGTCATATTGAAACAAATAATAATATTCAGGGCTGGACAAAATATAATAATTTGGCTGTTACTGGGGGTATAATTGCTTGGCTTGCTCCCGGTGATTCGTTATATTATTCTTCAGACCCTGATTCAACTTTAAGAGAAGTAATCTCCACTAAAACACATAAGTACATTTACGGGCGAAGGATTAATGACAATGGAATATGGATTAGTCCTGAAAAAGATTTCTCGCGCTGGATAAAAGTAGACTCTTTAGATTATCAAGTAGGAAATCGATATTATAATTTAGTCCAAAACTTCCTGGGCTCTATATATACTGGTTTTCTCAATCTTTCTGGGCAGAAAAATTATTCTAAGGCCAAACAAATAGCAAAAAATATAGAATCGCAGATTTCTCTAAGAGATACAATATATACAAACTATTCCACTGTTGACTACGGAAGAAAAATGTATAACAAAACATTGAAAAACAGGACATTATTTAAAGTTTATTATACTCTAGAGGAATACGATAACGCTATTGCTATTTTACAAAAAGTAATCGAGAAATACCCAAATACTTATCTCATGAATGGCAAAGCTGGAGCCAGTGCAGCCCTGCGCATCGGTAAAATTTATCATGAAAACCTTGGGAAACCCGATAGTACTTTAAAATATTATCATTTTGTTATCCAAAACTATCCTGAAGAAGGAATGTCAGGTTATGAATGGAAAAGTTGGGCTGATATAATGTCAGCATATAGAATATTAGAGATAAGCCTGAATAATAATGATAGACTAATAAACGAATCTCGCAAGATCATTCAAGAATCAAATAATCCTTCAGTAAAATTAATTGGTTACCGCGGTATAATGAGATATTTGGGAAGAGAAAAATATTATGTTAAAATGATCGATACAGTAAAAAGTATTTTAAACCAGTTTCCAAATAATTGGAGAGAAAGTTTTTATAATAAAATACATTATTCAGGTAATGTATTTTATGATGTCTATAGCATATTACAAAATAATGATAAAAATCATAAGGCGAAGGTATTTTGTGAATATATAATGGAAAATCATCCCAATATTACTCTGGGCAGTTTAAGTGCTCTGAATTATGCTATAAATGCTGATAAAAGAAATATAAATTATAATACAGTAAAAAAATATTATAAAAACGCATATTCCAATTATTCAAAATTTCAAATTTATGATCCTCTTTTCCATGGAAATGTTTCAAGTGGAATCGCCCATAAGCGATATTTAGAGTTAAAGGAATCTATTATTCGAACAGGAACTATAACTTCAGAAACTCCAATTTATAAAAATATTACAGATACTACAGAAAAATCAGAATATCTGGAAAACGGAACTAAAGTTGAAATACAGTATAGTAGTAAATATTTGTATAAGATTAATGATAGTATTCCAAAAAATTATTCAAAAATCAAAACCCAAACAGGAAAAATTGGCTGGGTCTCTTCAAAAAATATACAAGCCAATATTAATTCTATTTTCAATTCTCAGAAAAATAGAGAGCCAGACTGGAAGAGTAATTTGGCAAATTTTCAGAATAATCCCATTTTTAAAAAATCAATAAAGGAGCCTATTGATAAAAGTGTAGTAAAAGATTATACCTCCCGGTATTTACGAACTTGCTATATCAATTCGGATCAAACTCCTGATATGCTCATCCCCAATACCCACTCCAATAATCTGGTTGCACTTGATGGAAAAAATCGGGAACAAATCTGGAGCAAAGATTTAAATTTCCGTAACCTTATTGTTGGAAATAAATATTTCTTTACTATTGAAGGCTCAAGAAGTCTTAGACGTAGAGAAACCGAAAATAAATTAATAGCCTATACCATTAAATCAGGTGAACGTAAATGGAGCCTACCGGTAAATTCAAAACTCCGAGCTAAACCTGTATATCATAATGGAAAATTATACCATCTTTTATCAGATTCCACAATTATGGCCTACTCCACAAATAATCAAGATACCATTTGGTTAAAAAAGATTGAACCAATACAAACGAAATTTGTAAATGGAAATTTTTTAATAAATGATCAAGTTTTATTTTTGCTTACAGGTCATTCTATCATTGCTTGTCAACCCCAATCAGGGAAAATTATATGGTCAAAAAAGTTTGATTCATATAGAAAACCGGTCGTAGATAATAAACATCTTTATTGTAATGATGACACTTCCCTGGTTGCTATTGATATTCAATCAGGAGAAATCCAGTGGAGATATGAATTTTACAATTATTCCCTGATTGCATTTGACAAAAGTATAATTCTCTATAATGAACAAAATAATATAGTTTCGCTTCAAAAAGAATCCGGTCAAAAAGAATGGACCTTAAAAAAAGATAATCTCGTTGGACCTCTGATAGGAACAGGTAATAAGTTTCTCATTGGACAGGAAAGTGATAGTTCCACATATATTTTGTCGGTAAATAAGCATAATGGTAATATTGATTGGAAAATTTCTGCCAGTTACAAAAATCCTGTTTTTCAATTTGGTAAACTTTTCGTCTCAGGTGCTACAGGAGTAAAGGTCCTTGGTGAAAAAATAAGACATAATAGTTATAACAAATTGGGGAATAAATCCGTTCTTATGCATAACTATCCTAATCCTTTTAATAATGCAACTACTATTTCTTACGAATTAAAGGAACACATGAAAGTAAATCTATCTATCTTCAATATACTAGGCCAGAAGATCAATGTATTAGTAAACGATTTTCAGTTGCAAGGCTTATATAATATTGAATGGAATGGACGTTCTGCTAATGGTCAAAAAGTAAGTAGTGGGATTTATTTTTATAAGCTACAAACTAATCAATCAATTAAAACCGGAAAAATGATATATCAGAAATGATAATTTTTTATACTCTCTCCATCTTATTACGAGTCTCCTGCTTCTTTAACTCCGATAAAGATAAAGACTGACAATAACAAATTATTTTCACCGGGTAGGGGGCAACTAATTTTGAATGCGAAATTTCAGTTTAATTTTGTACTTATAAATTGACTATAAGTAACTATATAAAGACAAAAATAAACCAAAAGTCCTGATGTCTGGATTCATTTTGTCGTTTTATTTTAAGCGAATAAAAAGTTTGCAATATGTTTAAATTTGTGTTAATATAGTTACTATGAGTAACCAAAATAGAACAAAATTAAACAGAATGCTTCGTAACTGGAGTAAGGGTACGGTGGCAACCACCTCTTTTATGAAGCAATATGACATTGATTACGATCTTATAAAGAGATATAAAAAAAGCAATTGGATTGAATCAGTTGGTACCGGAGCCTACACATTAGTCGATGATGAGGTCGATTGGTATGGTGCTATCTACGCGCTGCAAAATCAACTGGATTTAACAGTACATCCTGGTGCAAAGACTGCCCTCCAATTATTAGGATATTCTCATTACTTATCTGATAAAATAAATAATTTATATCTCCTGGGAAATAGAGGGGAAAAACTTCCAGCCTGGTATCGTAAATATGATTGGAAAGTGAAAACTATCTATTCTGCTAATCAATTACTTCCCCAGGAGAGTTCTCTGGGATATACTGAACATTCTCATAAAAATTTCGAAATTAGAATCTCGGCACCTGAAAGAGCAATGATAGAGATGTTATACCATTTTCCAAAACATCATAGTTTTCAGGAATGTTATAAAATAATGGAAAATATGGTTGCTCTACGTCCTGATCTCTGCCAAAAACTTTTAGAAAAATGTAATTCTATCAAGGTGAAACGGCTGTTTTCATTTATGGCCGACAAAATTGGTCATAACTGGTTTGATGATCTGGTAATCGATAAAATAGACCTTGGTAGTGGTAAAAGAAAATTAGTTGACAATGGTGCTTTTAATAAAAAGTATAATATAACTGTACCCAAAGAATACAATTAATGAAAGATAATATTTATTATAACCAGACTAAATTATTATTAAGAGTTTTGCCCTTAATATTTAAACAGAAAGACTTCGCTTTAAAAGGTGGTACAGCTATTAATTTTTTTTATAGAAATATGCCACGTTTATCAGTTGATATTGATTTAGTTTATTTACCTATAAAAAACTGGAATGAAACATTAACAGATATTAATGAATTACTATCGAGTTTAAAGTCTAAAATAGAACAAAGAATACCAGGCTCTTCAGTGGTAGCTTCTACAAAGGATAGTAATATCAGGAAATTGATAGTAAAATATGATACGGCTACAGTAAAGATAGAACCTAATATAATAATAAGAGGTAGTTTATTTTCTCCAGAAGAAAAATCACTTACATCCCACGCTAAAAAGCATTTTGAAATCTCAGTAAAAAGCAAATTATTAAGTTTTGCGGATTTATATGGAGGAAAAATTTGTGCAGCACTGGACCGTCAGCATCCTAGAGACTTATTTGATTTAAAATTATTAATGGAAAATGAAGGTATCACAGAGAATATAAAGTATGCCTTTATATTCTATCTTATTAGTCATAATAGACCGATTATTGAAATTCTAAATCCAAATTATAAATCCATTAAGGAATCTTTTAATAAAGAATTTCAGGGAATGACCTTTGAAAAAGTTGGATATGAGGAATTGCTCAAAGTAAGAGATAAATTAGTAAAGGATATCAATCAGATATTGTCAACTAAAGATAAAAAGTTTTTGATTTCTATTAATACTGGCAAACCTAATTGGAATTTATTTCCTTACCCAAAAATAAGAAAATATCCTTCTGTAAAATGGAAATTAATGAATATTCGGAAAATGAATTCTAAGAAACATGAGAAGGTGTATCAGAAGTTATCTGAATATTTCAATAAATAATTTGTATATATTCGCAAAAGCTCACATATCTTATGTATATTTTTTTAGGCTGTTTTTCCCAGAGTTACCTCCTCAAGATTTGTTACTAAGGTAAATCAATAAATATACTCTTTCATAATATTTTAAATAGCAGATTGGAAAAGAATAACGTTCCCTTCACCAAAAATTAGAAGAAAATCTGGATTCCTGGAAGGGGGTTAAATAGTTCAGAAAATTTTGACACAAAGAAAAAATTAAATAGATAAAAAATGCCCGATCTAAAATACGGCCAACATAAAATAGACTATACAGTCCGGCGCAGCAGCCGGGCCAAAAATGCCCGCATAGACGTAAAAATGGATATGATCCGGGTGGTAGTACCCAAAAGAAGCAATATAGATCCAGAAGAACTACTGGAAAATAATATCAAATGGGTACTGGATAAGAAAGAACGCTTTGAAGAGTATAAAGAAAAGATTCCCGACAGGACAATTGAAGTTGGCGAAGAAATCTCTATTCTAGGTCAGTCCCGGGAAATAAGACTGGAAAATTGCCAGTCCCATCAGGTAACAGAAGATGCGATCATAGTCTCGAAGAGGTATTTGAGAGACAAGTCAATCAAAGAAAAGGTCAAAGAAATTCTCCGTGAAAAAGCACGAGAAGTTATCAATAAAAAGGTAGATATCTATTCCCGCCGCATCAGAGAGCAGGTCAACAAAGTCTATATCAGAGGCCAGAAAACTAAATGGGGCAGTTGTTCCTCAAAAAATAATTTGTCTTTCAACTGGAGATTGATTCTGGGGCCGGAATATGTGCTGGAATACGTTGTTGTCCATGAGATTGGTTCACCTTACGAATAAAAAGCATAATAATTCTTTTTGGAGTCGGCTCAGTGATATTTATCCGGATTATAAGAAGGGTTATAATTGGTTGAAGGAGAATAGTCATTTGTTGGTTTTTTGTGAGGAAGGTTAAACCTTGTAGGTTTACCAAACCTGCAAGGTTTCTTGTCTGTAGTTGTCTGATTTTACGATAGGTTACACTTGCTCAAAGTGAATAACTTGCAGGTCTTAGAGACCTACAAGGTTGTTTACCCAGCTACTTGAAATTTACATTATATATTCCCAAAGATTATTATTTGATTTATTGATTTAAGAAAGGTAGATTAAGATTAAATATTACAGGAGAATAAAAAGTGGTGCAATTGAAAGATATTCATACAGATAAAATTCCCTTTGTTAGTGGCTGGTTTTATCATGTATTCAATAAAGGGAATAATAAAGATAATATATTTTTCAATGAAGCGAATTATAAGTATTTTCTTCAGAAATTTGATCAATATTTATCGAAATATATTGATACTTATACCTTCTGTCTTCTACCCAATCATTTTCATATTTTGATTAGAGTAAAGGGAACAAAATCTAGGAATACCCAGGAAGATAATGCTAAGAAGCATTTAAAACAAAAACTTAAAAATCATGAAAAATCAGAAGAAATAAATCAAACTATTATTCAGCAATTTTCTAACTTTTTTAATAGCTATACAAAATCTATAAACAAGCAACAAGATAGAAATGGAAGCTTATTCAAGAAACATTTTAAAAGAAAAATTATATTGGATAAGAAATATCTCTCACATATAGTCTTTTATATTCATTTAAATCCAATTTATCATAAAATTACAGATGATTATGAAAACTATAAATGGAGCTCTTACTGGAGGATTTTAGAAGATAGGCCTACCAAATTACAAAAAGAAGCTCTTTTAAACTATTTTAATGGAAAAGAGGCATTTAGTTCTTATCATCAGCGAGAATTACAAATGTCGCAAGAGATAGAGAAATATTGGATGGAATAAATAAAGTATGTTAGAGAACCTTGTAGGTTTACCAAACCTGCCTCGGAGAGATCCCATGGGGCAAGTTTTCTTCCAGGAAAAAGAAACTTTTTTGGTCCGAGAACAAACCTTGCAGGTCATAGAGACCTACAAGGTTGTCTTTTGAACTTGTTAGGAAGTTTTTCTAAACCTCTGATGAGGGTTGCTATTTTTTTTGAAGAGGCTCTGCCTCGATTACACAGCTGAGATAAAAGAAGATAGTATTAAACAAACTAGAGAGTTAAATAAAAAAATTCGTAGATTCTAAATAACTTTTAGGAGTAATAATTATGAAGACAATATTAGCAAACATCTGCTGGATGCCAGAATCAAATAAATGGAAACGGATACCTACTGATGAGGAACTTCAAAAAATAAAGAAAAAAACAAATTTTAAATATGTTAAAAGGGGTAATATACCCAATGAATGTCTTAACTTCTCAGAAAAAAGCTATATTGATGGATACAGATATGCATACATTCAAAACACTCCCAGCGAAAAAAAGATTGAAGATAAATTCAACGTGATCTTTTGGAGTAAAGGTCAAATAGTAGGAATTATGGTAGATGTCGAATTTGCTGAAAAATCTATTCCAAACCCTAATCTTGGGAACTATAATATAAGATCTAGAGGGAAAGATTCATTATTTATTTGTAAACCCATAGAATTGAATTCACTTCCAGATACCAAAAAAATAATTCCTCAGGCTAATTTCAGATATTTAAATAAAGCCCACCTGGATAAAATAATTAAGCTATTAAAAATGAATTGTAAAGATGAATACAAAAATAAACTAAATCATATAATTGATAAATTGAAATCAGATAGTAAAAAATCCTCCTCCGAAGAATTAGAGACCAGTAATAAAAAACATGAAGTAAAATATTGGGTGTATGCCCCTGGCAGCGCTGCAAAAATGTGGGAGGAATTTTATGAAGAAGGGATAATGGCAATAGGATGGGATGAACTTGAAGATCTTGCTCAGTATAAATCCAAAGAAGAGATAAGAAAAAAATTAAAAGAAAAATTTGATAAAGATAGTTCTATGAGCAACAATGCAGCTACTAATTATAATTTTAAGCAATCAATTTCTATTGGTGATATAATAATTGTAAAGAAAGGCAGACAGGAATTATTAGGATATGGAATTGTAACTTCGGATTATTATTATGATGATGAGAGAGGAGATTACAAACATTGTAGAAAAGTTGATTGGAAAAAAAGGGGACATTGGAATACAGATTATAGTTTACCAATTAAAGCTTTAACTGATATTACTGATACGCCTAGTGAGCAGAATGAGTATGATAAACTATATAAACAACTTTTAGAACAGATGGGAGTCAGTTTACCTATTAATATAGAAAAATATCTTGATAAAGGAGAAGAGGACTCAAAACAATTAGGGTCACCTTTTGACAAAATATTTACTAATTATAAAGAGGCACTAACTGCTTTTGATTTATTCAGAAAATCTTATGAAAAATTCGGTGTTACTGAACCTGGTAATATAAGGTTTGCCCTTACTTATGCTCCAAGTACCAATATTCTTCGTCTGAATGCCGGCAGTTTTGCTATTTTACACTATAGAGGTCTTAAAAATAATGATAATAGAATTGGATTATCTCTTTTTTTAGATAATGAAGAATCATTTGAAACCAAAAGAACTATAGATCCATTCAAAAGTTTTGATGAAACAATCAGAATTAATGAATTTTCTATTAAACAATACCAAAGTCAAAGAGATAAAATATTAGAAATTTATTACGAGACTATAGATTATATTAAAGAATATATCAGTGATTGGGAAAAAAGTCCCTATAGAAAATATAATAGAGAAAAAATAGTAGAGGCAGTATTTGAGGAAGATAAGAGAGCAAAACTATTATCTGAAGGACTTGGGCAAAATAATATTGAAGAACCTCCTGAAGAATTTAAATTTGATGACAAGCAACCATCTATCACAGTAGATAAATTCAGAAATGATAAAAAATTGGAAATAGAAAATCTTTATTTCAATGAAGAAGACAAATTAATAGACCAAATACACACAGCTCTTAAAACCGGAAAACACATAATCCTGAATGGACCTCCTGGAACAGGAAAATCCAAACTGGCCCGGCAGATATGTGAATATTATAGTCCTAGCAAACATAAAATGGCTACAGCAACTTCAGACTGGTCCACTTTTGATACTATAGGAGGACTAATGCCCGAAAATAATGGGGATAAATTAAAATTCAATAAAGGATTATTTCTTGAATGTTTTCAAACTGATGAGAATCAGCCAGATAATAAATGGTTACTATTGGATGAAATCAATAGAGCGGATATAGACAAGGCTTTTGGAGCACTATTCTCTGCATTAACCGGTGATAAAATTACTTTACCTCAAGAGATCAACGGTAAAAATATTAAAATTATAGGAAAGCCAGATGATGAAGAAAAAGAAGAAGTAGATGATCACAAATTTTTCATACATCCGGATTGGCGTATCATAGCAACAATGAACACCTTTGACAAAACCTCTCTCTATGAAATGTCCTATGCTTTTATGAGACGTTTCGCTTTCATAAATATTGGTGTACCTGATAAAGATAAAATAGATGGAAGTGTAGTAGAAGAATTACTTGAATTATGGGGTATCGATAATTTTTCTGATGAGGAGAATCTAGCTGCTCTCTGGAGAACTATAAATAACTATAGAGAAATAGGGCCCTCTATTGTAGAAGATATAGCAAAATATATTATTGAAGGAGAAGATACTAAGAAAGGTAATTATGTAGATGTTATCGGTATGTATGTATTACCACAGTTTGCAGGTCTGCAAGATGATGATTTGAAAAAATTTTATCATGAAGTTGATAGTGATAAATTAGGTTTTATTAATAATCCAGAAAAATTGAAAAAAGTAATGTCAGATTTTTTTGAGATCGATCCAAAGGATTTTAAAAATGAGTAAAGCAAGTTCAGAAAATCTCAGGCAAAAAATAAGCAACAATTTGATCACTTTTCTTATGCAAGGAGTCCAGCTAGACTCCTTTACACAGCAGATAGACACGGATATAAATATTGATAAAATGGAGAAGCTACTTAAAATACATTTTGTTTTGAAGGATGATGTTATAGAGTTTGTTCAGGATCTACCCAAAGAGGTACGTAGAATCAAAACTACAGTTAATAAAACCCATGAAAAAGCTAGCAATGAAATCAGAGGCAAGATAGACTGGCAGAGAACTATAAAGTCCCGGTACAAAACCAATCCTAGAGATAAGAGTAAATTTGTTATCAGCCGGACAGAGCAAAATTATAATACTACAGAAAACATAATTCTCAAAAAACTACTCTCAATAATCAATAACATTGTTTTCCAGCTCCTTGATAATGTGATAGAAAAACAATATGAGTGGGTTGAAGATTGGTGGCAGGATGAAGAAAGCCTCAGAGAAACTGTAAAAAAGATCTATCACAGAAATATCTATATGCGCAGAATAGAAATTGAAACGGATACAAATATCACCCCACGAATGATCTCCGACACTATCAAATCCAGAAATCAATTCTACTCCAGGGCAGCAGAATTATTAAGATGCTATAGAAATTTGTTAAATTACAATATAGAGCCCGAAGAAGCAGAAGAAGTACTGCAGAACACTTTCATAAAACCAGAAAAAACTGATGTATTATTTGAATTATACTGGGTTTTTCAAATATTACAAAAAGTAGAAGGTGAAGATGTCACCTTCCATCTTATCGAGGGAGGCAAAAATATAGTAGCAGAATGGGAAGATGAAAACTATACCTATAAGCTCTATCATGACAGTACGGGATCCTTGGCCTGGAATGAAAACTCTGGTGATATGAATACTCCTGAAGAGGATGGATATTTATACCGCGAGAAAAAAACTATAGATAAATGGCAAAATATGATAAAGGATTTATTTATTAATCAGAGCGTTTCCGACGTTTTATGGGGAGGTAGACCTGATATAATTATTGAGAAATATGAACAGAATACCGAAGAATTATCGGAACTATTTATCGGAGAAGTTAAATATACCCAAAGAAAAAAGTATATCACAAAAGGATTAAAAGAATTGCTCGAGTATATAGCTCTAGCTAAAGAAAACACAGCCTATATTACGGAAAAAGAAAATTTATTTGACGCAAATATCAAAGGCGCCCTTTTTACCGATAATACTGACGGAATTGATATAGAGAATCAGGAAGATGGAAATATTAAGATTGTCATGTATGATGAAAATTTTGAAGAATTGTTTGATATAGTGGATGTAGGGTAGATAAAGAAAAAATTTTACCTTCGACTCAATTACTAAGCTTTTGCTTCTTTACCTCTGATGAGGGTAACGGTATTTTTAGGAGAATCTCTGCCTCGTTTATACAACCGGATTAAAGCAATATATGTTTCTTCCGTTAGTAATCAAACCAGAGGTTTGAGCCAAATGATTCGTTCCCAGGCAGGAGCCTGGCAACGAGTGGTAAAAAAACAGACAAGTTTATATTTTATTCTCGTTCCCAAGCTCCTGCTTGGGAACGGTAGTTTTGAAAGAGGCTCTGCCTCGATTTGCTAATTGCTCGAAAATTAGGATATTTTCAAAGGATGTTTGATTAAAATTATTGCTTTCCCATCACCATAGTTTAAAAGACAGGCAGAATCTTGGTGACGAGAAAAATAAATATTGTTATTAATAAATATTTTAAATTTGGGTTAACATTCATAAACTTACAATAGAGACTTAATTTAACATTGGTTAAGATATGAAAAAGACTATTAAACAACCTAAAATAAGAGAATCTATTGATAGACTTATAGAAGCTTATAAGCCTGAAGAGGTTTATATATTTGGATCTTATGCCTGGGGTAATCCTAGTAAAAATAGTGATGTTGATATCTTAATTATTGTCGAGGAGTCAGAAGAAAAATTTTATAAAAGACCCATCAAAGGTCATCATTCTTTAAATGGTTTGAAAGTAGCTGAAGATATAATTATTTATACAAGAGATGAATTTGAAGAACGAGCACAGCAAAAGGGAACACTTTGTCATAGGGTAAAACAAGAAGGCCAAAAGGTTTATGAAACTATATGAGGAATGGTTAATAAAAGCCGAAAGAGATCTTGAATCAGCCAAAAAATTCTGGAATACGTTGTTGTCTATGAGATTGGTTCACCTTACGCATAAAAAGCATAATAATTCTTTTTGGAGTCGGCTCAGTGATATTTATCCGGAGTATAAGAAGGGTTAGCAGTGGTTGAAGGAGAATAGTCATTTGTTGGTTTTTTGTGAGGGGGAGAGTAGATAGTGAACTTCATTAATTTCACAAGTTCTCAGCGTTCTTCTCGTTCCCAAGCTCCTGCTTTGTCCCTTAGACCTCTGATGAGGGAACGGTGGTTTTACACGAGGCTCTGACTCAATTACACAGCTGAGATAAAAGAAGATAGTATTAAACAAACCAGAGGTTTGAATAAAATGATTCGTTCCCAGGCAGGAGCCTGGGAACGAGACGCCGGTAAAAAACACTCTGAAAAGGGAGTGAGAAAGATACAAAAAAGTCTAGACTCTCGAGACTGTTATTAGAAATAAAGGCATGAGACTATAAATCAATTAAAACATATTGAAAATAAGTTACCGGAGTTAAAAGCAACAATTAAAGATATCTTAGATTAAAGCTAATATTGGTGTCCTTGCTAAACTGTCACTTTTCTATTAAACTAATTATAATTCAAAAAATAAAATAACACCAGATAGTTCTCTTAAAGATAAGATGTTACTCAAATTTATAAATTATCATTTTAATCCTATTCCTCAGTATCTATAAAATATTAATCAACTACTGAACCATGCTGTTTAATCGGTTTATTGTGAGGAGCGCCAGTTATGAGGACAAATCTTGCTTTTTTTTCAGTTTGAATTTCAAGCTGACCGCCTTTCTTAATTACCATACCTTCTGCAGGAGAGAGTGAAATACCGCCACATTTTAGTTTATTTTCAAGTACATACAGTATACCGTTCCAATCTTCATGAATTTTTTCTTCATATACGGAATTCTGCTCCAGAGTGAAATCACGATAGGATATATCAGTATTTAGCTCAATAAGGCCATCCTGACCCACGAGTGTTCGAATCTTGACGTCTTCCATCTCTTGTTCTGAAACATCTTCGGACTCTACTTTTTGGTAAGTCGGATCCGTATTTTTTTTATTATCGGGTAAATTGATCCAGAGCTGTAGACCATGATTCATATTTTCCGAGCCTGGTAATTCTGCGTGTCTGATTCCTTCCCCAGCAGAAAAGCACTGAATACCACCAGTATTTACAGTACTATCGTTTCCCAAATTATCTTTATGACGAAAAGATCCTTCTAACATATAGGTTATGGCTTCAAAGCCACTATGGAAATGCTCTGGAAAACTTGCTTCCGAAGTTACAAAAAATTCATCTAATAATACAAAGGGATCGATATGACGAATGTTATTACCAGGAAACACCCTTTTAATCTGAGCACCGGCTCCGTCTGTAGTGTCTCTAGCCTCTATTTTGATTCTATTTTTTGACTCACCAGTCATATCATTACCTCCTGAAATTACATTTCAATTTACCCGGGATCCTCTTTTTATTTTAGTTTGTCAGCCATATTCTTACCCAATGCTCTACATTTTTTAGAATCTTGGTCTTTAGGTGCGTACTGAGTTTCAATTACTGGTTCAACCAATTCACATTTCACATTCTCAGCAAATTCCTCTAACCTTTTTACAGCTCCACCACTCCAGCTATAGGAGCCAAAAACACCCAGAGTATGATTTTGAATTTTAATATTTTCCAGAAAATTGATTAGTTCTTCAACAGGTGGGAAAAGGTCAGTATTGTAGGTACAGCTGCCAATTATAAATCCTTCATATTTCCAGATATCTCTTATCATAAATGAAGCATGAGTGCGGCTGGCATCATGAAGGATAATTTTTTCTATTCCATTTTCCGCCAGGGCCCGGGCTATTTCTTCGGCCATCTTTTTTGTATTTTGATACATCGAGCCGTATACAACTACAACGCCTTTTTCAGTACCATAGCTGCTCCATTTTTGGTAGTCATTGATGATTTCTTCTGGGTTTTCTCGCCAGATTGGACCATGAGTAGAAGCCACAATATTGATATCCAGGCCACTGAGCTTTTTGATCGCTCTTTGGACCATTCTGGAATATTTGGCTACGATATTAGAAAAATAACGGAGAGTCTCATCCTCGTAAAATTCAACATTTAACTCGTCATCAAAAATTCCTCCATCCAGTGTTCCAAATCCACCAAAAGCATCACCAGAAAATAGTATTCCTTCAGTTTGCTCATAAGTCATCATTGTTTCCGGCCAATGTACCATAGGAGTTAAATAAAATTTTAATTTATAATCACCCAGGTCAAGTGTTTCTCCATCTTTAATAATTTTTAGATTATCAGATACTCCATAAAAACCTTCCAGGAAGCTCATTGTTTTTTTGTTACCTACAATTGTTATCTCAGGATATACTTCCTTTAGTTCTTTGATAGCCCCGGAATGGTCAGGTTCCATATGATTGATAATTAAATAATCTACTTTCCTATCAGTACCTATGATCGCCCTTATTTTATCCAGATAATCGGTCTGAAAATAGGATTTGACTGTATCCACAAGAGCAACTTTGTCATCATTTATCAAATAGGCATTATATGAAACTCCCCTGGGAAGCGGCCAATGGGCTTCAAATAGATCTGTTTCTCTATCATTAATTCCCACCCAATATACTTTATCATTAATTGAAATAGGTTTATCCATTTTACCTCCTTTTAGTAGTTATATTCTATTTTTTAAATTAAAACCTGGTGATTTAAATGCTTTTCCCTAATCGAATAATATTATTTTCTTTTGGTCAAGCTGGATTCTACATAACTCTCTAATTTTTTCTTTAGTAATGGAACTCTAGGCTCATTAAAAAATTGGTAGCATAAGCAAAAGTGACAGGGAGCAATTTACTCTCAACTCTTACATTTTATAAGATAAAGTCAACTTTTAAATATTCAAACTAAAAATTAAATTTATTTCGGCTAACTTAGAACGATATTGATCTATCTGATTAATTTTACATTCATTTTTATTATTTTCAAAATATATATTTTTCAAAAACTCGTTACGAGCCTGCTGCTTATTAATGGTAAAGATAGATGAAACTTATAGGGTTATCTTGGGCTGTATAAAGACCTTCCCATTGATAGATACTCATTTGAATAGCGAAAAGTAGCCCTATCCATATTCCTCAGGTTTTCTATTCTGCAATAATATTTTATCACCATATTACATAAAAGTATCTTGTATTTTAATAAAATTATGTTCATAATTAAAAATAGGATATAACTAACATAAGAGGGAATATGAAAGCCGAAAATGAAAAAAGTATAAATGAAGAAAAAAACAGTTCACAAGAACATAATTCTGAGGTAATCAGTAATATCAGAAATCTACTGGAAAACCAGCCTTTTTGTGTGCTATGTACCCAGGGAGAAGGTCAACCTTACGGTTCTTTGATAGCATTTGCCTATACAGATGATTTGAAACGCTTTTTTTTCATCACACCCAATACAACCCGTAAATATACTCTGCTCGAAAAATGCTCCAATATCTCCCTGCTGGTGGATACCCGATCAGAAAATCCCGAGCAAATGAAACAGGTAGAAGCAGTTACTGTAACAGGAGTAGCACATGAATTAGAATCAGGTCCTAATTATAAGCAGGGTCTGCAAATGCTGAAAGATCGCCATCCCTATATGTCAGATTTCCAGCAGGCTGAATCAACGGCTCTATTTGGAATTAATGTTAAGCGCTACCTGTATGTAACTCGTTTCCAGGAGGTTACTCAATGGACTCCTTAAACCCCTATGTCCTGCAATTGGATGAAAAAATGGATACAAAAGTAGATTTAGTTGGGGGCAAGGCGGCTAAATTAAGTCAATTAAAAAATGCTGGATATTGCATTCCTGAAGGGTTTTGTCTGACAACTACTGCTTATCATGATTTTGCAGAAAATAATAGCTTAAAAGAGAAAATTGCTTTTGAACTCGATAGGAAAAATTTTGAAGATATGCGCTGGGAAGAAATCTGGGATGCTGCCCTAAGAATTCGTTCAAGTTTTATCAAAGCAGAATTATCCGATCAGATTTGCTCCTCTATTTTACCCAAGCTGAAAAAACTGGATAAAAACAAAGAGCTGGTTATTCGTTCTTCCTCACCCAAAGAAGACTCCTCTTCTGTGAGTTTTGCAGGGCTACATGAGTCTATTGTGGGTGTCAAAGGAGAGAAAGCAATCGTCAATGCGATCAAACAGGTATGGGCTTCGCTCTGGTCTGATGCAGCACTCCTGTATCAACATGAACTGGGACTAAATCCAATGAATAGTAAAATGGCTATTGTAATTCAGGAACTGGTAGAAAAGGATGTTTCTGGAGTGGGTTTTAGTCAGGATCCTGACCATCCTAAGCAAGAACAATCAATAATAGAAGCTGTACCTGGTTTATGTAAGAATCTCGTTGATGGAACTGTTGATCCTGACAAATGGATACTGGACAGGCAAAGCGGTAAGATTATTAACTATTTAGAAGGGGATAGAGACTCACAGGAAGATTTATTGAATATGACTGATGTCAAAAATATATATAAGGTGGTCGTGGATCTAGAAAATTTATTTGATTGGCCCGCTGATATTGAATGGACCGGGTTAGAAAATGAATTCACTCTACTGCAGGCTCGGCCTATTACGACTTCGGAATCACAGACTGAGGACGAGAAAAGTTATTACCTGACACTTCGTCCGGGAGAGCATAAATTGAAAGAATTAGCCCAGGAAGTTGACCAGAAATTGATTCCTGAGTTGAAAAAATTGGGTCGCCAAATGGCAGAAGAAGATATTACTAAATTAAATGATAAGCAGCTCTCCGAAAAAATTCTAAATAGGAGGGACTCATATAAAAAATGGAAAAATATTTATAAAGAATCTTTTATCCCTTTTGCACATGGAGTTAGACACTTTGCTTCCTATTATAATGATGTTGTCCAGCCCTCCGATCCTTACGAGTTTGTTGGTCTTTTGAAAGGCCAGGAAATGATAGCCAGCCGACGCAACCGTAAAATGGCTGAACTGGCTAATATATTAAAAAATAATTACGATCTTGCAAGATATATATCAAATATTGTTACTACTGATATAGATTGGAGTGAAGCAAAAGAAGAAATAGAATTGAGACAACAGGAGACAGGCTTTCTACCTAAATTTGAAAATCTGATGCAAAATTATATGGATGTATCCTATGAACAGGATCGATTAAAACATCATCCTACCTTGATCTTACAAAATATTTTAGAAATGATAGATTCCAATCATCAAAAATATCAAAATACTTCCAATAATGATCTTGATATGGAAGAGTTAGAACAGAAATATTATAATTCTATTGAGGAAGATGAAAAAGGAAAAGCAAAGGAAATCTTAGAGATTGGTCGTCTGAGCTGGAGATTACGCGATGACGATAATCTATTATTGGGCCGAGTTGAAAGTCAGCTGCTTAAAAGTATTGAGGAAGGAGCAAGCAGATTACAAAAAGCCAATAGATTGGAAAACGACTATCAAGCGAATATAGATACTGCTGAAATAATTGCTGAAGCATTACAATCTTCTGATAAAAAAGTCATACTACCAGAATCAAAAGAACCCAACACTAGAGAACAGGGAAGTAAGGAGAAAAATGTTAAACCAAGACAAATAGTGGGTCAGCCTGCGGCCAAAGGAATAACTTCCGGTACTGCAAAAATAGTTACAAAAACTGAGGATCTAGGCGATTTCAAGCAGGGAGAAATTCTGGTATGTGATGCAATTCAGCCCAATATGACCCATCTTGTTCCTCTGGCTTCTGCTATTGTTGAAAGGCGTGGTGGTATGCTAATTCACGGAGCTATTATAGCTAGGGAACTGGGTATCCCCTGTGTCAATGGAGTCCCCAAGGCTACCCAAAAAATAGAAAATGGTGAATTAATAACTGTGGATGGAGATCGAGGTGTTGTTACAATTGGTGCTCCTGAGTTTGATCTTGAGTTAGATATTTAATTTTTACCTTCTTTTGTTTTTGCTGATTAATAATCTATTATATTTACCAGGCTTATAGTAAGTATGAATGTTATTTACAGGACTCTGCAATATATTAATAGTGAAATGGATAATTTTAAATTTTATTCACTATAATATCCACATCAGGAAAAACTATGTGAACGATAGGCTATCCTTCTCCTTGTTACGAGCCTCCTGGTTCTTCACCTCTGATGAGGGTAACGCTATTTTTTTAAGAGGCTCTGCCTCGAGTTAACAATAAAATTTTTGTATATCTTTCCTGTTTAATAAACAAACCAGAGGTTTGAAAAAATATATTACGTTACCCTCACCAGAGTTTGAAAAACAGGCAGGAGCCTGGTAACGAGTAAAAGTTTAATCACTTATCGTTTTAGTGTGTTATAATTATCAAAAAGGCTCTTCTTATTTTATAAATATTAATTTTTATAAGACCTGACATTTAGTGAATTAAGACGACTCACCGAATTTTATTTTTAGATACATTAGACTTTTAAATAAATACTATCTAAATTGTATTATAAATAAGAATTCCCTTATTTTAGATTAACTTTAAGGAGTCAAAAATGCAAAGCAAGAAGTATAGGTTGTTTATAATTGGTATAATATGTCTTTTCAGTATTGCAACGGTATTTGCAAAAAATGTAAAGTTATCAAATTGGGTGACAAACATTAGCGAAGGTCCTGATGTGAATGCTCCTGGTTATACGGATAGAGTTCCAAGAATGGTTGTCGATGGTGCCGCTGTTCATATGATCTGGCAAGCAGATAGTGCTTGGAAAAAGAAGTTTATCTTTTATAGAAGATCAACTGATGGAGGAGATAATTGGGAGTCCAAGCAAAAAATCTTTTCCAATGCTTATAATGATGTCTATTTTAATAGGGATGAATGGCAGATAGCAGTTTCAGGTACAAATATACATATCCTTGTTCCTGGAAAAGAATGGGGCGATACCTGGTATGGTACCCTCCACCATATTCGCTCTACAGATGGAGGTCAAAGTTTTTCAGAGCCCATGGAGATTGTTACGGCTGGTGAAGCCTATCATGTTACTGATGTGTTTGCGGATTGCGAGGGCGAAAATTTAACTATTGGCTACAGAATTCAATATAATGCTGGCGCGGATAACACCTATTATATCAAAAAAAGTTCTGATAATGGTGATAACTTCCAGGGAAAGGTTGTATATTCAACAGATAGTGGTAGTGATTGGAACATATGGGATGTTTTATTCGAGGGCGAAAATATATATGTATTATACTCTGAACAACGTTATCTGTATGGATTACAAAGACGAGAACTTTATTTGCGTGCTTCCAATGATGGAGGCAATTCCTTCCAAAAGACAACACTTTCCTTCCCCTCTTCCGATGGAGAGCACAAAGCTATGAATTTACAGGATGATCATTATTTACCCAAAATGACATTCAGTGGTAATGATTTATATATTGTTTTTTGTGCCTATAATGGAAATGACGAAAAACATATATATCTTGCCCATTCAGCGGATAAGGGACAGAATTTTAATCAGCCAAAAAATTTGACTGAGGGGAAAATGCCAGAAGGATACAAAATTTTTCAGGCTCACGAAACAATTAGTGTAAAAAATAATTATGTCAATATTGTGTTTTTATGTGATAATAATGCTTTATTTACTATTCATTCTAATAATTCTGGGACTTCCTTTGAGGATCCGAAACTACTATTAGATGAAGATTCTTATTCTATTGGAAAAGGAGTCTGGCCTTCCCTGGTATCTGGCAATGATACGGAAGAGTTTTATATTTTTTATTCCTGGCCCTCTTTGGCTTATTCCAATGATGGTGGCAAAGACTACTCACTACCTATAATGATGAGCCCTCATTTCAGCACAAGTGGACAAATAAAACAAAATAATAAATATCCTCAAATGCAAATTGATGATAATGGTGATATTCATACGGCTTTTTGCGGCTATTTTTTATATTCTTCTGACCTTGATTATGATATTTTTTATAGAAAACATGAAATAAATCCAGTTGCGAATGATCCTGCAAATAATCAGGCTTTAAGTATTAATTATGATAAAGACAATCAGATCTACGATAATATGCAGGTGATACAAAATACAATTGACATGTCCAATAGCTTTACCCTTGAAATCTATGTCAAGCCTTCTGCAGACTCTCCTGAAAAAACAAGATTTGTATCAAAAGATATGTCTAATGGTTTTATTTTAGGTACTAATTCTTATGAACCTTATTTCGAATTTAAAACAGAAAATAATGGCAACTATAAATTGGAAGCGGAAAATGAAATAAGTAATCAAGTTTGGACTCATTTGGCAGTAACCTATGATAAAGATTCAGAGACTAATAATATGAAATTATATGTTAATGGTAATTTGTCTGACTCAGCCGATGTTTCCGGCTTATTAAATGCTAAAGACGGATTTTTGATCATAGGCAACACAAAATATGGAGGAACATTTTCGGGCTTATTCGACGAATTCAGAATCTGGAACCGAGCACTTGAGAAAAATGAAATTCAAGCAAGAATGAGAGAAGGACTTACCGGTCAGGAAAACGGTCTGGAAGCCTATTTTGATTTCAATGGGTCCCGCAAAGATAAAACTGGCAATGGTAATGATGGAGTTTTTATGTACAGTGAAACTTTTGTCAGTTCAGATTTTCAAACCAATGTTGCAGACCAAGAAATACATAAAATTGACTTCCGTTTGGAACAGAATTACCCCAATCCTTTTAATCCTGTCACAAATATCAAATATTCTCTGCCAAAGGCCTCGCATGT
>Ga0209948_1000049_pt1 | contig 33337 bp, 56 predicted proteins | sample SalPonR2_C_D2_MG_FD_185709 | JGI IMG/M metagenome (GOLD analysis project Ga0209948, IMG submission 185709) | Salt pond soil microbial communities from South San Francisco under conditions of wetland restoration - Salt Pond MetaG R2_C_D2_MG... ... | reverse complement strand
AGACACGACGAGGGCTGCCACTGTTGGCGCGACTAAAAAGGTTTTGGATGAAGAGGCTAAGAATGTTCAGAACTTCAAGAACAAAATAGACGAGCTATCAAATTCAGTTAAAGAAAAAACGGCAGAGAAAATGGGTGATGCTGCTGGTGGAATTGAAAAGTTTAAGGATCGAGGAAAGGCAGCAATTAAAGACATCTCTGGGCAGATAGAAACGTTTGCCGAGAACACTATCTCTGGCGGAGTGCAGAACATAGTGACCGCTCTTATGACGGGCGAGAATGCTTTTGAGAGCTTTGGACGATTTGTGATTGGCATGATGGGGGATCTTGCGATCAACATAGGAAACACAATTATTGGTGCCGCGTTTGCGATGGAAGCGCTTCAGAACTTCTTTTCTGGCCCAGGGATTGCGATCGCTGCAGGTATTGCGCTTGTTGCTTTGGGTACGATTTTGAAAACCCTCTCTGGCGGTGGTGGTTTAACGGGCACTCCATCTTCGGCCCCTACGGCCCCTGTATCTGGTGGTCAGCCTGGTCAAACTGGTACGTTCCCTGCGATTGAGGAAGGTGCGCTTGAGGAAAGAGGACCACAGGTGACTGTGAATATACAGGGGAATGTATTGGATAGAAAAGAGAGTGGTCTTGAGATTGTTAAGGTATTAAATCAGGCGTTCAGGGATCAGGGGCTTAAGCTTCAGGGGACAGGTGTTGCATGATATACACGTACTCTTTATTCTATTATGGTTTCACTGTGACGGAAGACAATAAGTTTCTAGATTTCGACGAGGGCGGATCTGAGCTAACGGCAGAGGTGGATCTTGGAAACAACACACTCTCTACTATAGGCGATCGGGTGGCTGGCGCATTGAACGATGCTGGCACGAACACCTACACGGTGTCTGTTGATCGGGAGACGAGGAAATTCACAATCACATCGGATGGAACGTTAAACCTTCGTGTCACCACTGGGACGAACGTGGCTAATAGTTTGTATTCAGATATTGGTTTCACAACAAACAAAACGGGATCTCTTTCATATGAATCGGACGTATCGGCTGGTTCAACATATGAGCCACAGTTCAAGCTTCAATCATACCTCTCATCATCAGACAACAAGGAATTAGTTAAGGCCACTATTAACGAATCCACTTCTGGTGCTTTGGAAATTGTCACGTTTGGATCAAAATCTTTCTACGAGTTTGACATAAGATACATCAATAACTTCCAACAGCCCTCTGGTGGTCCTGTAAAGAGCAACGCTACAGGGGTGAGTGATGTGAGGGCTTTCTTAGACTTTTGCATTGAGAAAAGAAACGTGGAGTTCATGCCGGACATCGATGATGTGGAAACATATGATACAATATTATTAGAAACAACGCCGGAGAGTGGTCAGGGTACGAGTTATAGGTTGAAGGAAAACTTTGGCCAGTTGCCTGATTATTTTTTTACAGGAACACTTAGATGGAGAAAAGTATAGGCGAATTCAGAACATCAACTGAATTGTTTAGCTTATTATCATTAACAAAAGATCAAGCAATCCATTATCTGCGTGGGGATACAAAAGCAGGTCGCGAGCTGTATATGTTCGTAGAAAAAGGAGGGTAGCTCTATTTCGGTATCACAAGGACAGCAGGCTAACGCCAGTACATTCAACAATGCCTTCGTATCAAAGACCACTGACTCGACCACTACAGCTCAGATCACATTAGACCACGCTGGATCTGGCGGCACGATCACTGATGCACAACAACAGATCAATGACAACGATGCCCTTTCCACAGCTAATCAATCAAACTTATCCACACACATATCCACCACTACAGGAGTGCATGGAACCACAGGGGCGGTGGTAGGGACGACCGGTACACAAACATTAACTAACAAATCAATCGATGCTGATTCGAACACGATTACTAATATTGACAACGATGAGGTGAAGGCTTCGGCTGGCATCAATTGGTCGAAGCTTGAAGTGGGATCGACCACAAACCGAATACTTCAGACGAATACTTCTACTGGTGTAATTGAGGAAAACTCTGACACGCCTGCCTCGGGAGAGTTTCTGAAGTATGATGGAACTAATTATGTGTGGGACACACCGGCTGGTGGTGGATCGTTTGATTTTTACAACAGGATTGAGAACTATAACTTTGAAACCGACACCACTGGATGGAATACGTATGATGATGGAGCCCTTGTACCTATCGATGGAACTGGCGGATCTCCATCAGTCACGATAGGCACGACACTTGCTTTTGAACTTGAGGGGACTAGATCTGGAGTGATCGGCACTCCCGGATCAAATGCACAGGGTCAGGGTGTTTCGTATGATTTTTCTTTGACGCAAGCAGATTTAGACGCAAGAAGTTTATATATTTATTTTGATTGGCGGGCGCTTGGTAATGGGTTTTCTTTTGAGGATTACTTCAAGGTTTATCTGCATAACAATACTACTTCCTCAATGTATGAAGTTGAAACCTTTGTTAATTCAAATGAGGTTGATTCTGGTCCTAGATATGGTGGGTATGTCTATGGGAAGCTAGACCTTCCATCCTTTGCTAGCCTTAGTACTTCTTGGCGATTATTAATTCATATAACCACTACGGACACAGCGCTAATAAGTTTTTTGGTAGATTCGTTTTATGTTGGAAGATTCAACCCCATGGTGCGCACTGGGGATGAGGTAATAAGTGCAGTGAGTGCAACTAAGTCATACACTGGATTGATCAGTGGAGACTATGCTCAAATGACAGGCGGTTCCGTTTCTCTTTCAATTGGTAGGTGGGAATTAAAAGGTTCACTTGATTTTATATCTGATTCATCATCAAATTTATTGAATTTAATATGGGGTGACTTTTGTGAGGCTAATGGTGCTGACAATTCAACAGTTCCGACTTCTTTGGGGACTTCAGCTAACATAACGGTTTTTGGCGATCCTCGCGTAAGAGTCCAACATAATGGTGGAATAAGGGCAGGAATTATTCATATGTCATGTATAGTTGATTTAACTGCAGACGATATTATTTATTTAGTTCCAAGACTTAGTTTTTCAGCGGGGACGAACCATGTAGTGACAGCATATATAGCAGCGACAAGGATCAAATAGCATGAAAAGATATTTAGTTATTTTCAAAGATGGAAAGAAAGTATTAACAGGCAAGCAATCACAGCGTCCAAAGATGGAAAAAGATTGGCAAGACATCATTGAAGTTGAAGACAAAGATGATCTTGAGGTAGAGGATCTGAATGTAGACGAGGATGCTAAACAGGTGACCATTGACGAGGATGCGAAGGCTAAGAGAGTTAAGGAAAAGAAAGCTCGAGAGGAACAGGAACTTGCTGAAGAATTAAATCATGTTCAACAGAAAAGGCAGGCACTACGAGAGTTGAAAGAGTTAGCGGCAGAGGATGAGCCTGACACGCCAGTGGGAGAGAACATTAAGGGTCGCGATGTAGTTTTAAAATTGCGGCAGTTAGATAGAAAAGTGAATATGATCATTAGACAGTTAAAAAAGGTTTTATAACCAGTTTCAAAAGGAGGGCACAAAATGCTTAAGCAGTACATCACAACCAGTTTTCTCAAGAAGCTAATTGCAGTTGCGTACGACGATATGATTTATCCAATGGCCTCGGCTTATGTAAAGAAGACCGAGAACAAGTATGACGACACGGCTCTGGCTTTCTTACATGATTTTCTACAGGACTTCCTCTCTGAGGTACCGGATCACAAACCATTGGCTGGTGAGTAATGTTAGAACAAGTAGCGCTGAAGGCGATGATAGAGCCGATTATTATGATGTTGGCCAAGTCGGGTATGGACATGGTTAAGGAACATTTAAGATCAGACGATCCTACGAAAATAACACATGCAATCAGGATGGCCTCGGATAAAGAGGACACTAAGCAATTAATGAAGGAGATCAATGCATGTTTACAGATAGATTTATAAGAGTAGTGTGCTTGTTGGTTGTGTCTTACTTCCTCACCGGTGCAAGCACTTGTTATGGTTGGGGCAGAAAAGATACGATGGAAGAGCGTGCGTATACTTATGAGAAGAAGAGGGACATCGCCAGTCTTTGTGTATTCAATACATCGGATAAGAAGTGTTGGGTCGATAAAGAGGAGTGGATGGGTTGGAACATGAGGCAGATGGATGGGTTTTTTTGTTTATCCAAGGAAGACTTTGAAGCGATTGTCGTAGAGTTATTTGAGTGTAAAAATAAGTGAGGTAATAAGGGGTGAGTTTTTTAAACTTAGCACTAACAAAACAAAACGAACCCCTTAAGTCTTTTGATCTTGTCTTTGAGATCGAGGGAGTAGCGAATGTTTATTCGAGTTCTGTTCTTGTTGATTTTATCCGCATTGGTGATCCTGGTTTATTTATTGATGGGACTTGGGTCATTGGGGGAGCCAGAAGAATTGAAAATCAATCTGATGTTCCCTTGCTTTCATTGGATGATTCGACCACCACGATAGCCTCTAGTGTTGAGCCGGACGAGGCGAAGGGCACATCGGTTGAGTTTATAAAGATTGGTTTAATTGACAAGGATGGTGAGGTCACAAGGTTGATCACACCGGGTGAGGAAGTCACTGATATACTTGGTCTTGACTGCAAGGTATGGATTGGGTTTCAGGACACTATCTTCACACAGGATTACTTGCCAATATTCAGGGGTCTTATCACGGAAGTAAGATCTAGTTCAGGGATTATTTACTTTTCTCTCTCAAGCGGTGAAGAGAAAAAGCGGCAGAAGATGATCTTTGAATTCGAGACTGAGCTAGACGGTGCAATTAATAGTTCAGTGACGACGTTCAATGTGGCAAGCACACAGGATTATTTACTACCAATCACAGGGCCTGATGGTTCAACAGACAGTTCGTTTAGTTCGTTCATACAGATAGAGGATGAGATCATGGAAGTCTCATCAAAGACGGCCACATCCTTCACTGTGGTGAGAGGGGCTCAATCAACGGTTGCGGCAACACATGCTGATGAGAGCACGGTTGAGGGCCTGTATATAGTCGAGGGAAACCCGATGGACTTAGCTCTTAAGTTCATGCTCTCAAGGGGTGATGGGTTTTACATCGAGGACTTAGAGATTTCGAAGGTAGGTGTGTTGTCGGATTCCACATTAGATAGCACTGTTTTACTGTTTATCGATCGCAACCTTATACTCGAGGAGAACATAAGAGTTGGTGACTTTGTCACTGTGACTGATTCCACGTTAGGTAATGATGTGAGTCTGAAAGAGATCACGCAGGTGATTGAGGCCTCGGCTGGCACTGAGGTTTATTTATCTGGTGTGGGGTTTATCTCTGAGGTGGAAACGGGTGTGAAGGCATCGTTTAGGTCTAAGTATGATGTGTTCCCCACCGATCTAGGGTTAACGAACGATGATGTGGATATTGAAAAGCATGAGTTTTACCGATCAACTTTCTTTCCATCGACTACGTTTAAGTTTTACATACGAGATGAGATTGAGGGAAAGTCATGGTTAGACGATGAGATATATAAACCATCGGCTGTTTATTCTCTCTCGAAGAATGGGCGTGCTTCTGTTGGATACCACTTCCCACCACTACCGACTGCGAACATACAGATATTGGATCAGAGGGTTATTAAGAACGCGGAAGAGCTATCGATACAGAGATCAATTAATAGAAACTTTTACAACACGATCGTTTATAAGTATCAGGACTCGATCAGTGATGATGAATTAATTCGCACATCGGTCAATATTGATGCGACTTCGGTCACAAGAATTCCGATCGGTCCCAGGGCCCTGAACATTGAATCGCGTGGGATGAAGGATGAGTTAAACGGTGCTTCTTTTGCCACACAACAGGCCGAGCGAAGGTTGAACAGGTATAAGTTTGGTGCGGAAGAAATACAGGACGTTGAGGTTTTTATATCAAGAACACTTCAGTTCTCACTCGGCGACACTGTGCTCCTAGACGGTTTTAACTTAAACCTCTCTGACTCATCGAACGGCACACGTTCATTCGATGCGAGGTTAATGGAAGTGACTGAAAGGAGAATTAATATTCTCAACGGTTCTTCCTCTGTCACGCTGATTGACACGGGGTTTGGATTAGACAACAGGTTCTTTTTAATGAGTCCTGTATCCCCTATTAAGGTCATTGGTAGCGGTGGTGGAACGTTCAGGAACTATATTGTATTCACGAACACGATTGGTCAGCCCCTTGAGTGGACTAAGTGGTTTAAGTACAGGGACTTTGGGTTTAAGATAAGAATCAGAGGCGACGGCATTGTTGAAGATGAGTCGATTCAGGAAATATTAACAGTGCAAACTGTTCTTGAAACGGGCCAGATGTTAACGGTTGAGGAAATCACATCGACTAATAGTGGGTCTAAGATCGTGGAGTTAGCCCCGTACTCTGATCAGACATCGGAAGCGGTTGAGGCGATGAAGAAAGTATTCGGTTGGATGAGTGACACCACATTCCCTGATGGTGGAATTCAGTATCAAATGATTTAACGAGGAGAGATGAAGTGGCAGACATACCAAGCCCTGGAAGTTATACAAAGTTAAACGATGTAGAGATCGATACAGAGGCCCCGGTCACCACATCTTTATTTGAAAAGTTTGGTGGCAACGTTAATAAGCTCATTGACGATATTGGATCTGTGCAGACTGATGTTTCAACTATAAATAATCTGACTGCTATTTCTAATGAGTCATCTACATCTTTTGTATTAGATTCTGGATCAACTTATTTTCATGATCTTGGAACAGTAAATAATGCAAACGGTCGACCTATAGTTATTTGGTTTAGCTCTCTTAGTTTTTCTTTAGGCGTTCTGTCTCCAATATTAAGTTTATCTAGGGGTGCTACATTCGGCACATCTGTTACGATATTAAATAACATTTCATTTATCGACGCTGGTTTAAATCAATTTAAATCAAATGGTTTTATATCGGGGACATTGCCAGGTTATATCGGATTATCTGTGAATCCTAGTGCCTTTCTAGATGAACCATCGCCTTTTTTGTATATTGATTATGATGGAGTGACATCAGGAAGTAAAAATTATTATTTTGTTTCATCTGGTGGCGGTAATGGTTCTATAACTTGCTCTGGCGCTTTCTTTATGGAGCTTTAATGACGCTCGACTTTAGCCACATAAGTGAGCAGTTGATATCGTTTTCTTTATTGATACCTGTTATCTTTTTTTTTATAAAGCGATTGATTGATATACGCGATCGGAACGAGAGTGAGTTAAGGAGTCAGATAATAGCTCTCTCGACACAGCTTCGTGACCTTGAGACGAGGCTCACTGTTTTATCCAGAGAGATGAAATCAGATTACATGAAGGAGCGTGTGGAGAAAATAGAAATTGATATAGTTAAGATAAAGAGAAACATGAACAGAAAAAACCATTGGTTTTCTAACGCTCTTATGAAAATAAATAGTAAGTTATACAATATCGATAAGACAGATATTAACTTAGGAGAGATACCCTCTGATGAGTAAGGTAAAGAAGTTAGCACTAGTTCTCGAGGACGAGAAAGAGATACAGAAATTAATTAAAAACTTTCTCAAAGAAGACTACGATATCGTTGAGTGCTTAACGGGTCGTGAGGCTATCGGTGTGATCACTAATGATTTCGATCTTCAGATTATTGATATTGAAACACCTGTCATGAATGGTCTTGAATATCTTGAGGAACTAAAAAGAAAGGGCATCTATGTTCCCTACCTTATCATTACAGGGTACACGCAAGAGTTTAAAGACCTTGAGGACGTTATTCTTCGAAAGCCTTTCTCTAAAAAGGAACTCAAGAAAAAGTTATTTGAGTACCGAGGACTTACTTAACTCTATACCAGCATCGGTTTCAATTAAAGATTTCGAGGGCCGTCACATTGATTGCAACAGGATGTACTGCACTCTTTTGGGCTTAAAGAAAAGTCAGCTCATTGGGAAGAGTGTGGAAGATGTTGTGCTTCTTCTTAACCCGAAGTTTGATCTTAAATCAATCAACACATTTCTTAAGAAAATAAAGTACTACGATCAACTAGTTGTTGAACGAGGCGAGGTGGAAGAACCCCTTGTGTATGAGTCATGCATGATGGACAAGTCTGTTTTTTACGATCAGGGTCACATCAGGGTGTACAAGTCACTTATATCCTGGATGGGTCATAAGAGAATCTTGACGATTGTTCTTGATATTTCTGATCGGGTAAAGAAAGAGCATGAGTTAAAAGAGAGCGAGGAGAGGTTCAGGAAGGTGTTCGAGTTATCCACTGAAGCGTTTGTGTGGTTGGACACGAAGACGAACACTATTGTGAATTGCAATCATAAGTTCACGGAGCTTGTCGTATCTAGAAAGCATGAAATCATACATAAGAAACTCTTCATGTTCTTCAGTGAGCCCATGAATGCAAGGTCTAAGATCATGAGTGTGTTGAGGCGTGAGGTGCAGAGGGTAGAGCTTATGTTGGTTAATTCTTTTGGACGCAAGCTGTACGTAGAGATAAGAGGTGTTATGATCGAGGTGAACAAAAAGAGAACGGCCCATATATCTATATTGGATATATCTGACACAAAAAAAATAGAGGCGGAGAAAGAAGAGATGCAACTTCGTCTAATGACGGCGGCCAAACTCTCACTCATTGGTGAAATGTCGGCAGGTCTGGCTCATGAAATAAACAATCCGCTCATGATCATGCTTGGCAACCTTGATCTTCTAGAAGAGAGAATGCACACATGTTCAAGCTCTGGCACGTGTGAAGAGGACTTAGCCGAGTACGTGAGCAGCATAAGGGAAGCTGGTGGGATTATAAATGAATTAGTCACGAGGATGAAGGATCATATTAAAAAGTTTCAACCAGACGACAAGGACTATCACTCAATCAACTGCATACTAAAGCAGGCGCTGGATGTTCTGAAATTCAAGAACATAAGGCATAAGATAAACATCATAGATGAAACGGATGATACGAAGATTTATTGCTCGAAGACTGAGATCTTTCAAGTATTCACGAACCTTTTATCTAACTCGGTGGATGAAATAAAGTACACAAAGTACAGGGATATTAGAATTTACAACTTTAATGATGAGGGGAGCACGCACATTGTTTTCGAGGACTGTGGACACGGGGTGAAGGAAGATGATGTGCAGAAAATATTCAACCCTTTCTACACAACGAAGCGGGGCGACAATCAGGTAGGCACTGGGCTTGGATTATCTTTTTGTGTAAAGTGGTTGCATATGAACAATGCTAAGATTGACTATAAGAGAGAAAAAGGAAAGACTCACTTTATATGTATATTTCCGAGAGTGACAAAGTACTCTACACACTAGACTACGAGGTGCCGTTCCATGTGGTGAAGAAGAACTCACGTGTTATTATGAAGGGCCGGGACGGTAGGCCTTTCATAGGGAAATCACCAGAGCTAAAGAGTGCAGAGGCGAGGATGGAGCTTGCAATGAGGTCCAGGAAAAACGAGCTTGCGATCAACACGATTACCTCTGATGTATCGATGTGTTGTATTTTTTATTTTGATTACCATTCCTTTTGGCTAAAGTCAGGAACGGCGAGGAAGAAAACCCTGCCTGATCTCTCGAACCTTTATCAATTAGTTGAGGACTGTCTTGAGTCTTCTGGTGTTTTGGAGAACGATCGATTGATTCAGTCCCATGATGGATCGAGAATACTTCCGGCACCGAGGAATAAGATTTACTTAGAACTATCAATGATGGACCCCCCGGAGCGTTATGTATAAATATTTATTCATACTATTCATCTGCGTTTCCACTCATGCCTCGCATCTTTGTGTGAACATTTATACTGAGAGGGTGGTGAATCCGTTTGTGACCTATCAGTTCACTTATTTCAGAGAGATGATGCAGGTTGTGTCTGGTTATGTAGAGATGCTTGAGATGGGCATTATTCCTGTTAAGATCAACGACCTCCACCTTCGCCTTCGAGACGATAAGTTTGGCCCTATCTTTTACTTAACGAGAGAGGAGCAGTTAAACCTATTCGCACTCTACTATCCAAACATGCCAAGGGAAATAGGTGAGATTTACTTTGATATAGTGAGGTTTCTATCAACTGATCACACATGGAATGAGGCTTTTGTATTTGAGCACAGGATGAGAATTAGTTTTTACTCAAGGTACTTTAAGATACTAAGTGAGCTTAATAAAAAATGAGCCGCAAGGAGAAAGGATCATGCGTCCACATAGGAGGAGAAACACACGAAAACCTCACGGCCCAAAAGGAGGAAGGTCCCAGAGAAAATTGTATACAATAAAACATTAAAACAAAAGTGAATTGATAAAAGTTTTAAACTCATCTTTTTTATCACCAGTGAGCTTCATTTGATAATGAGATTCAGGCAAACGAAGATCATTGCTAGCAACATAATAAGTACAGTGTGCTTCTCTATCATATGCTATGCTTTCAATTAAATCAGAATTAACACCAAGGTCCCTTAGTGTTTCATCCAGTGGTTTATATGCGGCTACGAACTCCATTGATTGCTCCTTCGCTCATGCGTTCATAGCACCATCGTTCAGTATCAGTCAAGCCTTAATTGGTTTCTTGTCTTTTTTAAACTCTTTCATATATGATTTAATATTCTCTTCACCTATTTGTTTAAAAAACTCAGTGTATACTCTCTCAAGCAGTACAGACATTGATACCTTTTCATACCAAGCGATAGCTTTTAGTTTATTCACAACGCTTTCTTTTGTTTCACAATTAAACTGTTTAGTCTTACCCGATATTCTAGTCTTGTGAAGTTTTTTCGAGTACCTCATTCTTCGACTCCTGGTTTGTTATAGTCTTTAATGTAAGCGTGTTTATTTTCCATCTCGTTTATTTCCTTGAGTGCATGTTTGAAGTTATCATGAAGAATTTGATCAACTTCTTTTTTAATGCTTTCCAGATCCCACTCTTCGTCTTTTACATATCGATCTAGGATTTCGAACGAAACTTTTAGTTTAGTTAATCTGGAGAAAAGATCGTTAAACGCTTCATGGGATAAGTCTTTCAGCTTCACTCTGATGTACTCTGAATTCTCTGCTAAATAAGAATAGGCGAACGAATGAAGTGAGAGTATGTACGATAGCTTCATATAGTGAAAACACTTATGCAGTTCCTCTGGTTTGTAGAGAATATGGTTAATATCAAATATTGCATTTTCAATCTTTTGAGCTTGATCTATGTCTTCACTTGGATTCATTCTGCACCTCTTTAAACTTTATCTTAAGCTCACGTTCCATTTCATCAGGTGTTCTCCCTATTATGAAGCGATAGAGTTCCACGAGCTGCTCTCTGGACATTTCGGTCGATGTATGAGGGCCGTTTGGAAAGAGGGCATGAATGATTTGTTTAATATGAGGGGTTTTAATATCTTTTTTCGAGAACATATCCCATAGCTCTCTCATTATTTCAGAGCGCTCACCTGTGATAGTGTCTGGTAGTGGTTTTTTGGATGCGTTCTTAATACTCTTAGGTTCCTCTTTTGCCACTGCGGCGTTTCCATCATCATCAGCTTGTGTAATGCCCATGATCGCTGAGAGGGAATACCTTCGCCCATAAGTTATAGCGCTTCCAACGGCCTGTGCGTCCTTTTTACCAACCGGAACAGTGAGTGAGGAAGATACATACTCGCCAGAAGAATGCGCAAGCATGGTCTCAACAACCACATTAGAATCCAATAGGGAAGGGGATTGGATCACTGAGAGTCCATGCTTGCACAAAAGGGGACGAATTACTTTTAATACTTCAGACAGGTCTGCGTACTTTGATTTAAAGAAGGGGTTCTCTGATGACTTAGGTGCGTCAATGAGTTCGCCCTGCAGTTTCGATAGGGCTGCCGATAGTTGTTTGATTGATTCTGATTTTTCCATTATGTGTGTTCTCCTATGTGTGAGTGTGTTTGGACCTTAGTACAACATAAAAAGATCTTTGTAAAGAATTATTTTATTGTTATAATGCTGTGTGTGTTTCTTTTATGTGTGTGAGAGGGGTTATTAATTTAGCCCCTTTCTTTTTTTAGAACGCAAGCTCTTCTTGCCGCTCTTCTTTCTCTTTTGGCTTATAAGACTCCATCATTGCTTTCGTTTTGAAATCAGTGATCTCTGTTGCCACAAAATCAACACTTGTGATCTTTTTTTCATCTTTTACATAAGAGCTAGTTGAGATAAATCCTTTTATTTCAATTATATCGGAGGCATCGATTTTAAAATTATCAAATGTCTTCTTTGCTTTTCCAACAAGTTTCGCATTAACAGAACGTGCTGGCTCATCTTTTTTATTTCTAAAGCTAAGTTTCAGCACTGTCATTTTATCTGATACTTCCTTTGGGTAATTGACGAAGCCCGATAGTTTGAATTCATTCATGGTTTAGTTCCTCTCTTAGGTTGAATTTATCTTTTATCTCATCACGAGACAATGGGAGTAGGGTTCTGTAAATATGTACAAGCTCATGCACACTCATGAGTTTTGATATGTGTGGTCCCTCGGGATATAGTTTTTTCACAATTAACTTCGCCTGATCAGACGATAGTCTTTTGTACAGAATGAGATTATGGAGTTCTATCATCACATATTTTTTCTTTTCCATGATCAGAATGGAAAGCTTTCGTCTTCGGGTTTTTTCTCTTTTTTCTTTGAGGCTTTTATTTGCTTGTTAATATTATAGGCCTGTTGTTGCGTCATGTACTGACCTGTTTCGGCATACACCCTCACTTCATTCAGCCTTGCTTCTAATGCGGACACAGGGTGTCTTTTCTGCTCCAATGTTGCATCGGGTAGCTCGAAGTAGGCACTTATTAGCTCAATTAAGTCGCCAATTCCAATATCTTTGACGAGGCGCTTAAAACATCCTGCGTCTTTTCCTGTGCACTTGTATTTAACATTGTGCTTATCTTCGAAGCACTCTGAGTAATGATTGATTGCGTCTTTAGTGTGAGTTTTTATAATGGTTTCTATTACTTCTTTGTTTTTGTTGGTCTTTTGTTTTTTATAAGAGTCTATGTACTCTTCAATAATGACAGATAGCATTTGAGATTTTGATCTCTTTTGCTCTTTAGCAATCTTGGATAAAATGTCACTTTGATTTTCATCGAAATAAAAGCTCATGCTTTTCATGTTTGCATCCCTTCTGTATGTTTTTTTTACATTATATTATAATTTAAAAGGTATGGTCAAAGGGGAAAAGAATGTTGCAGTATGTTTTTTTTAGCTCAATTAAATCGCACTTTCTTTTGGATGCATATAGTTATCGCTTGACAAGGGGGTTTAGAAGGGTAAGATTTTTCTATTGGTCACAACCCACTAGCGTGGCTTGTGTTATCTCAAAAAAAGGATTCGTAACATCTCAGTTCAATCAAAGTTAAACGCTCCAGTAATGTGTCATCACAAGCGTAGGCCTCGTGAGGTTGGGTTGGCGAAAAGGTGATAGAGAGAACATCCGAAACGTGGCTGTAGCGAAGTGTGACTACAGTAAACAACCGTTATTTCTGTTAGAAAAAAGTTATAAAAGAACTGACTCACGAAGCAATAGCTTTCAGTTGTATTGTTTGAGAGTAAACGAGTTGGGTGACCTTAAGAAACCCTATACACGAGTTTACGGTATCTTCGGTGAGTCCGGTGATGTTTGCTAATTCCGTACTAGAAGTAATGAAGTCATTTGAGTCGAACTGTTGCGATGCGATTTGGCAGAGCGAGAGGAACACTGACCTCATGGACACTTTGAACAATTCCTTTGAATCCACGGCGCTTGAGCGTTCGACGAAGTTATCGATTCTGCACTGCGCCTCTTTGATCATTGCATGGGGTATGAAGAAGTTTCGGTCTTTATAACCTGTTTTAAACGATTTGTTATGTGTTGACAAAATACCGAAATAGTCTAGAATTACACAGTAGTTCATGAGCTGTTCTCCTTGCTGAAGATTTAAATTGTCCCGCTCCCTTCCCTGTCAAAAGTCGAGAGCTTCGGTTTAGATGAGTAAGCAAGGAGAAATAGTTTTTCCTTGCGGTGCCTTGCCTTGTACCAAATAAAAAATTCAATTGTAAAGCTTTTATTTCAGAAAACATTGACGCATGAACCATTTACATGGTTTGGCCCAAAATTGTCACAACCTTCGCCACCTTTTCTCACGAGGCTTCCGCTCTTAATGCTTTACTTACAAGGATCGCTGCACTTTGGTTGAGATGAGTTGTGCTTGATCCTTTTAAAAACCCCCTTGCCACGCTCACTGTTATTTGTTGAAATACACACATATGACCCTCGATGATTACACCAATGAAAACCAAAGATTGCGTGAGCTTTTGCAAGAAACGATGGTTCAGAACAAGCGTTTATCTGAGAAAATAACAGAATTAGAAGCTGAGCTTGAGGGATTGCAGAACAGATTTTTCAAAGAAATTGAGGAGCGGAAACTTGATACAGATTGATAAACAGTTTCTTCGTCATGACTCAAACCCTAAATGCATTGAGGACAATGACATAATCGATCTTATCGACCATAGTGAGCTGTTCTCTGGCTTCTACATACACACCGCGATAAAGTACATGGACGCCAATTACAACCCCACCACGACCCTTGTGTTCAAGTACCATATAACGGGCGGTGATTGTTTTTGACTTAAGCGCAATCGGTCATTTATATTTAAGTTATGTCTTCATTATCAGATTATGCTAATTCGTTTTCACAGAGCATTGGATTGACTAAAAGAGAGCGAGAGGTGTTTCAGTCCTTAGTCGATAAGCGGCAGTCTCACCTTGTCTCTTATGACTTACGTGTCACCAACCGCACGCTCAAGCACTACATGACGAAGATATTCGAAAAGGCCAACGTGATATCCCGGGTGGAACTCATCCTTAAGTTCGCTGACTTTATTGTTGCGGGCATAGTGGAGCATGATTTGGACTAAGCAACCTTTGGTGGGACGTGCATTTTAGTCACCATTTCGTTTCCACAGTATCTACAGCACTTAACTCTACCTGATGTGACGCGCCACAGAGTGTAGATCACCCCTGGTATACAGAGCATGGGGATCGTAAAGAACCACACGGCTAATTCGACCAAGAATGATCCTTTGGTTTTGATTTTAGCTTTTCCTGTATTGCCGCAGACTGGGCAGTGTACGTATGGGTTAAACATGTGTGTCTCCTTTGTGTGTTTAGTTAGTTATTTTCTCAAAAACTTTACTTAATTGAATAAACTTTTCTTTCATAAGAGAGAGATCATTGGTACGAATCGCTCTCTCGGCTTCTTTTTTAATTACCTGATTCCCATCTTTCTCGAAGAACCCTTTATCCGCCTCATCGATCCAGACGATCAACCATTCTATGCCATTTCTAATAGTTTCTTTCATATGTGTGTCCCCTTTTCCTTATGATGCTTTAATGTTTAACCGTGTGTAGTGACTTACCTTTTCGAATTCTTTGATTTTCTCTTCCCCTAAGTAATCAACCAAAGCCCCTCGATCCAGATTCACCCTCTCGCACTCGATCATTTTCAAAAGATAATGCCCAACTGCCGCCTCAACATCATCGCCCATGAAGCCTTCGATATCGGCTTTGATCTCTGATTCAAGGGCTTTTAACTCCTTCATCTGAGCGCGTAGGCTGTTTAGTTCCGCCACTTTTTCAATCATTGTTTTTCTGTTCGTTTTCTTCATGTGTGTCTCCTATGTGTTGCTCGTTAATATATATATATATTAACATTATGCGGTGTGTCTGTCCAGCTAATTGTACCAAAGTAGGACACCATAAGGGCATGAATTTATTCATGTTTTAATTTTTATTGAAAAAACATTTGATCCAGACCACTAAGATCTAATAAATTAGCTCATATGGACCATATTGATCGTTTAATTAAAGATATCAGTGAGGCCTCAAAGGCCCTTAATTTCGAGTACAAGCGCTTAAAAACAGAGATCAACACCATGCCCCGATGGATGTACTTAGCTCTTTTCGAGTACGAAATGGGGCACAAAGAGATCCCTGGACCTGAGGAAAACGAAGAAATATTAAAGTACCATAAGTACACGGAGAACATACCAGCCGAGTCAGAAGAGGTCCCTTGGTGTGCGGCGTTCGTTAATTGGGTGTTGGAGAAATCAGGCTTCAGAACCCCCAGATCAGGCCTTGCCCGCTCTTACCTGAACTTCGGCGAGCCCTGCAAGCACAACGGCTCACTTGGTTCCGTTTGTGTGTTCCAGAGGGGATCAAAGCCCTGGATGGGTCATGTTGGTTTCCTTTTGGATCAATCAGATGATCAAATATTGCTGCTCTCTGGCAACATGAGCAACACGATCACGAGGGAATGGTTTCCAAAAAAGAAGCTCCTTCAGTACCGCTGGCCTAAATGAAACACCTCTTCTACACTCATGAGCCCTTGTTCACATCCCCTTATCTAACAGAAAATGAATACAAGTGGCTCACACAAAAGGTCACATATGAAGCTTCCATCAGAGCCAAGATGCTTCTTGAATACATGAGCTTCCAGGACATAACGAACGATATCGTTATTCGACTTATCCAGTATTATAAAAAACACAACCGCATGCCCCACTGGACCGTTCGATGCATGGTTAATAGAGTGGCGCGCTATGAATTTTACAGGTACAAAAACAAGTTCAGAAAAGTAGAACTCCGCCTTCCAACCAGTATCGACACACCGCTCGATGATGGTACTATCGATCATGATTATTATCTTGGCGGTTATGATGGAGACAAAGACATTGAAGATCTTATTGCGGCCAAAGAGGCCTCAAAGTATATTCAAGTTATAGGGTTGAACAACCTTCAAAAAGCGAACACTAAATTCACAGATAAAATAAACAGAAAACTAAACACTTTCCACAATCAACAGGAGACTATACTTTGTCTGAATTTGACTCCACAAACCAAACGGTTTCTACTAAATCAAACGAAGATCACGCTCTCGTACAGCGCGACAAAATTGAGTTCATCGACTCAAAATTCAAAGTATCAAGCACAGTCAACCACCTTCACCACCTGATGACCGAAGTGACAAAAGATGAAATTAAGCCCGAAACCGTGAACGCTGCCTGCAACTGTGTGACCCGCATGAACGAAACTCTCGACACCGTGATAAAGGCCGCTAAGTTTCTAAACGAGAGATAGATCCCTTGCTTAAAGAATCAGACATCCCGCTCATTAAAAAGCACGCTTTGACCATGTTTCGAAATGATATCGCTATTCTCTTCGGTGTATCGAGCGCCACTCTTCAGCGCTTTGCTCGCAAGCACAATATTAAATTCACATATTATGATTTAGGATACAGGTATTCAGATCAGACAATCGAAAAGGTACTCGATTACTACAAGACTCACTCAAGGTCCGAGACACAAAAGAAGTTCAAGAACACTCGAGTGCGCTCCATCATTGATCAGTACAAAGACGATCATTTAATTGTGAAGCAGAAGCGTTGGACTCACACACAAAAACTCGAGTCCCTCAAAATTGCAGGTCTGGTTGGTGTGCAAGATCAGATAAACTATTTCTCTCGCCCTAATGCTGGAACAAAATCAATTCAAAAGCTTTATAAAAGAGAGTTTAAATCAAAACCCATATACATTAACGGACTCCCACAATATAAAGCAAAATACTTTGTCGATACAAACAAGTGTCCATATGTTCAGACAAACTATTGGATGCCTGGTCACAGAGTGTATCTTTGGGTGGATATGGAAAAATATTTAAAACCATCTTGCCCCGATGTGTTTAAAACCTTTATACTATCAATGTCTAATTTTCAAAAATGGATACATCAAAATGAACACCCAACCAAGTTCCTCAAAAGAGCTAAAAGAAAAGCTCATCGAGTTAATATCTGAAATTCAGGAAAACGCTGGTATAATCATAGGTGAAAATTCAATATTGCAACAACATCGTGAATTAATATACGATATAATCAAAAACGCAGACAAATCCATCCTGCTTCTTATCAATACTTGGGACCATTATGAAGTTTGAAATTACGACCGCAGAAAATGGACTTATCTTCAAATCAATCGACGATGAGGACGACAGCTACACTCCCCTTGTCTACCAAGAGGTCACTGTTGGCTCCATGAGTGATGCTTTCATTGAGATGCTCTACGATATTGTTGAGGTGTATGGTCCAGTCACATCTCGATACTCACGAGAGCGCATAAGTATTCAAAAGATTCATGGTGATAAGTACGAGTGCTCTGAGATTGATTGTGATATATGCAATAACTTCAATAACTAAAAGGTGATCAATGGAAGAAAAGAAAGATGCTCTAGAGAGGCTTAATTTTTTAATAGAGAATACAAAACGTTTAATATTCAAAATTGAAACACACAGTCATCTCGCTTTCGAGAAGAAAATCATCACTCAATCCATCATAGCCAACCTAGATCGTATGCACGATATAACAAGACAAATTAATTCCTAAAAGGAGCCAAGACAAATGAGTGCAAAGAAAACAAAGACTACCAAGCGTATCATGAAGGGCACATCAGAGATATACTCTGATCTTTTTAAATTAGATGTGGCCCTTATGAAAAAAAACATATCATGGTCTGAGGTCCCAGACTACGTCAACGTTGAACACTGCCACTTCTTCCATACCGTGGACTCTTCTGGCATCCCCCAATACACATCGACCAAAATCGGTGGCCACTACCACAAGATGGAAATCATACCATCAGCGACAAAAGAAGATCCACCAACCGTTAAGTGTGTCTCTGGCCCGCTTAAAAAAGTAAAGCAGAAGCAACGTGGTCGATTAGTCACAGTTGAGGTCCCCGCCGAAGAAGAGGACTATCACACGCATGAAGTGACTTATCTTTCCTCTGAAACAGTTCAGATCCGTCGCATGAAACCAGAGATCATCAACATGCAAGCTGTTGAGGCCAATAAGATAGCTCCCATCCCTGGGGTTATTAGTTGAGAAATCAGATCATAAGATATTATAAAAAAAGAGTGCGAGAGTCTAACGCCCCCGATGAGTTGAAGCGCTCTCTTCTTAACCATGATGCCGCTCCATTGTTTTTAGACAGAGCGTACAAAGAGTTGGTTTCCGTTGGTCGTCATTTTGGCTCCCTCCCAGAGCACAGAATTAAGCAAACCATTAATGCACTAACCGACATGTTTCTACATCGAGTTCAAGTAGAGGCAGATCGTCGAGCTGAGTCCATACTCTCTCGCATTCAACGTGAAGAAGAACAGAAGAAACAAAAAGAAATCGCCGAGGCCGCTAAGGGGAACATAACAGGTGAGTTCGAAGAAGCGGGTCTAAAAATAGTTGATCGGAGTGTTGAATGAAGAATAACTTTAAATGTGCATATGATAAGATAGTAGAGATTCATACGATTGTTCCAAACCCTAAAAACCCAAACAAACATCCAGAGAAACAGATCGATCTTCTATCTAAAATCATAGACCACCAAGGGCAGCGCTCTCCCATCGTCGTATCAAACAGATCAGGCTTTATAATCAAAGGCCACGCCCGCCTTGAAGCTCTTAAGAAACTTAACTGGGACACTGCTGCTGTTGATTACCAGGACTACGAATCAGAGGCTGAAGAGTATGCTGACATGGTTGCAGACAATAAGATAGCAGAGCTTGCAGAGCATGATGATCCGTTCATGATAGAGACCCTTAAAGAAATAAAGTTTGATTTAGATTTAGATCTTCTTGGAATGGAAGATTTTAAATTAGAATTTGGAGAAGATGAGAATTCTGAAGATGAAAAGTTAGATGATTCAGACGAAATAGACAGTGCTAAAGAGAGTCGATGTTCTTTTAACCAAGTATGGAAGCTAGGAAATCATATTCTATATTGCGGTGATTCTTTGTCTGAAGATTTTAATAAGTTCGTATCACAATACAAGATTGATATGATCTACACTGATCCACCATATGGAATTGATGTTAAAACTGATTGGTCCAGTTCATTTTTATCTTCAAGCACTGTGGAGAAACGTAAAGTTTTTTTTGATAATTATAATAAAAAACATCAAACTTCAAATAACCATAGAAAAGTTGTTAATGATGACATTAAAATAAATATTAATTTTTTATTTCAAATCGCACCAATTGTGTATGTATGGGGTGGGGACTATTTTTTAAGATCTATACCTGAAGATATATATAAAAACTCATCTTTATTAGTTTGGGATAAAAATGGTGCTCATGAGGATCTAGACCGCGTGATTGGATCATCTTTTGAGACCTGCCTTGTTTGGCCTAAAAGAAAAAGGAACATCATATATGTTACATGGAGAGGTTTTTTAGGAAGAACTAATACAGCTGTAAAGCATCCAACAGAAAAACCAGCTAAGCTTCACAAAAAAATATTTGAAGTTCATAAGATAAATCCAGACATAACAATCCTTGATCCATTCGCGGGTATCGGTTCAACCATTATGTCATGTGAGGCAACTGATCGCAGATGTATTTCAGTTGAAATTGATCCTGAGTATTGTGATATAATAATAGAGAAATGGGAGAGCTACACCAAGCTTAAGGCGGAGTTGGTTAATGATTAAACGAGGACCGAAGACAAACAACAAAGAAAAGAAACCCATGGGTCGACCCAAGAAGGAATTCAATTGGGTACTCTTTGACAAGCTCTGCGCGTTCCCAATGACGTGCGAAGATATAGCCTCACTCATGGACGTTCATATCAGCACAATATCCAGAGTTGTTGCGCGTGAGAAGGGTTTAACATTTGAAGAGTATAAGTATAAAAAACAATCAAAACTCCGCATGACTTTACTTCAGAAACAGATAGAAGTCGCTCAGGCAGGGAGTGTCCCGATGTTGATCTTCCTTGGCAAAAACTATCTTGACCAACATGATGGTCGACAGGTTTTGGACAAAACTGCAGAAGAGTACACGAAGCTTGTTATTAATATGAAGGAAGAACATGATGCTAAAAACAAATCAGGAAAAAATAAAAAAGGTGCTGCGTGAATACGAGCGTGGAACTCTTAGATCAAGCTCTGGCAAGAAGGTGACCTCTCGAGAGCAAGCACTGGCAATTGCTTTAAGTTACCAGAAGTAAATAGATGATCTCTTTATACAACGACGATTGTTTCAACGTCTTTCCAAACATACCAGACAATTCAGTAGACATGGTCTTGGTAGACCCACCGTATGGAGTGACAGTATGTAAATGGGATATCAAAATACCGTTTGATGCTATGTGGGTGCATCTTCATAGAATCATAAAAGACAATGGTGCGATCTGTATCTTTGGCACTGAGCCCTTTAGTTCATCCTTGAGGATGAGTAATTTAAAGAATTTCAAATATGATTGGTACTGGAACAAAAACAGTAAGTCTGGATTTATGAACGCTAAACTAAAGCCAATGAATACAATCGAAATGATATCTGTTTTTTCAACAGGTACTACGGCAAATGGATCAAAAAGAAATATGCGATACAACCCACAAGGGTTAAAGCCGTATAACAAAATAACAAAAAGCGGAAACAAAATTGGCAAAGAGATGACTGTCGCCAGAAAAAATAGTACACCAAGCACGACAATTGGTTATTTACAGAAGTGGACTAATTACCCTGTGAATTATTTGGAGTTTTCATACCAGAAAAAAGCAGTCCATCCCACACAAAAGCCAGTAGATCTTTTAGAGTATCTAATAAAAACCTACACCTTAGACGGAGAAACAGTATTGGACTTTGCAATGGGATCTGGATCAACAGGAGTTGCGGCTAAGAACTTAAACAGAAACTTTATCGGTATTGAGATTGATTCGTATTATTTTGCAACTTCATTAAAGAGAATATGTCAGATATAGTCTTCACTCCCTTTGATAAACAGAAGCAGTTCCTTTTGTCTAACAAGCGTATTAAATTAGCGTTCGCCTCAAAGCGATCAGGTAAGTCTAATGTTGCTGCTGTTCAATCAGTCATATATCAGGAAAAGAAATTAAATTACGACCCCCGATCAAGAGACCCATTCGTGGGCGTTATTATCTGTCCGACCCATGATATGCTTCGTCGCCTTGCTATGAAGTTGTTCGTTCAGTATGCACGCCCGTTTATTAGAAACTATAATAAATCCACACAAGAAATTGAGTGGCATGACGGATCTATAGTCTATGGTTTATCTGCCGAGAAGGTATCGCGACTTGAGGGCATTAAGGCTCATTGGGCTTGGTGTGACGAGTGCTTGCAGATGCATGAAGATGTGTATCTTGAATTACTTGCTCGAACATCAGACACGGAAGGAAACATTATCCTAACTGGCTCCCTTGGTGTGCAATTAATAAATCCAAAGATGCACTGGTGCTATAGAACGTTTAAAGAGCGAGAGGATGCTGACGTAGATCTTTTCGAATGGAGAACCTCGGACAATCCTTATTTCCCGCCTGATGAAATTGACAGACTCAAGTCTTCACTGGATCTTCAATCGTACCGTGCGATGTTTGAAATGTGTTGGGACACCACACCACGCTCTGCTGTTTATTACGACTTTTCCGAGGATAATGTAATAACGAACTATCAGTATCAACCATCGCTACCGACTTACGTTGCGATTGATTGGGGAATAGCACATGCTACTGTAGTTCTTTTCATGCAATATAATCAAGATACAGACACCGTGTATGTGTTTGATGAGATTTACGCAAACAGAAAACCTCTTGATTATTATTTAAAACAAATACTTGCCAGGCCTTATAACATCACCGCTTACTGCTGCGATATCGCTGGCAACCAGGATCAACTTCAGACTGGAAGATCTAATATTGATTTCTTTCAGCAACATAATATACACTTTAAGACAAGGACCTCTGCTATCATGTACGGAATCTCTATCGTCCGATCGTACATCCTTGACTCAAAAGGGCGCCGAAGACTTTATATATCCAAGAGCTGTGTTAATTTGATCGATGAGATTAAGAGTTATAGATTTCCAGAAAAGCACGGTATAATAACGAATGAAAATCCGATTGATCAATACAATGACGCGCTCGATGCACTTAGATATTTCTTCGTTAATTTTTTAGACAAACGTCGAGTCGAGCCAAGTTTAACAATTCAAAGGATGAGATAGATGATTTATTTCGAGGAAGATATATTAGACGAGACCACAAGGGCTAAGATCATTAAACAGATCGAGGGCACTGAGAACTACAGAAGAAAACTCAAGATCTACACACGAGAGGAGATATATAACGACAAGGTTTATAAATATGTAATCGATGCTCTCAGGGAAACTCTTAAAGAAAAAACGATCCTTGCGATGCAGAACTCAATTTCTAATATAAACATATTAAAAAAGATCATCGATAAGCTTGCCCGTGTGTACACATATGGTGTTGAGCGATCCACCACATCCGAAGAGTATCAGACTAATTTAGACAATCTAATGGACAAGATTGATTTTGACACCAAGATGAAACAATCAAACCGACAGTACAGGCGTGATTACAACTGTGCTCTTTACGCACGTCCCATGAAAATCCAGAACTCCCCTGATGATGCACCAAAGTATTATGGTGATCTTGAGGTGTTAGCTCCTTATCTCTACGATGTAATTGAGGACCCTGAGAACCGTCACAGGCCCATTTGTTATATACTATCTAACTTCGACATTCGTAGTAGCTCAAAGTACACCACTATGGACGCGGCTTATGCTGGAAGAACGGCATCGATTAATGATTCTGTTGATAACCCATCAGATGGAATTGATCAATTAATTGCCGATAGAAAAGAAGATGCTGGCAAAGGAAAAGCTAAGCAATATGTGTTCTGGACAGGCAACTATCATTTCACAACTAATAGAGTGGGAGAAATCATATCGGGTGAAGACATAACTAATCCTATCATGGAGCTTCCTTTTGTTGAGCTGTCGGCTAAGAACGTGAACAACTTCTGGTCTGATGGTGGTGACGATCTGGTTCAGGGGACTATATTAATTAATTCGCTTCTTTCCCACATTAACAACATTGGAATCACACAGGGCTACGGACAGTTTTACGCGATGGGTTCAAAACTCCCAAGACAATTTGAGTTTGGCCCAAACAAGGCTCTTCTTTTCGAGTACACAAAAGAGGATGTAAAGCCTGAGGTTGGTTTTGCCACGGCTAACCCTAACTTAGACTCACTTATGGGAGTGATTGAAACATACACTGCACTTCTTCTTAGCACTCGCAACTTATCCACCTCTGCGGTTCGCATGAGTTTAGACGGCGGTATGAGTGCACCATCGGGAGTAGCGATGATGTTGGATAAGGCTGAGTCCACGGAAGATGTTGAGGATCAGAGATCAATGTTCGTTTACGCTGACCCATTGATTGTCTCAAAGATCAATAAATGGAACGTGTACTTTGCCACTAACAACATGATTGACGAGCGGTTTATTGACGCTACTTTTCCTGAGGACGAGGATGTGATCATTCGTTTCAACAGAGCGGGTGCAATACTGACAGAGGGTGAAAAGTTAGATATTATACAGAAGAGAAAAGATTTAGGAATTAACACAAAGTTAGACCTAATCATGATCGACAACCCTGATATGACGATGGAACAAGCAGAGGAAAAGCTATTAACGATTCAAGAAGAAAAGGCTAAGAACTTACTATCAACATTTCCTCAAGCGCAGCCAATAGCACCAACGCGTGAAGAGGAAGAAGAGGACGATGATGAGAATAACGTCGACGAGTAGTCCATTCTCTGGCGCGGGCACGATAGCTGAGATTGATTTATTTGAAAATCTTGAATTAACCGCTGCCCAAAAGGCCGAGGCCTCACGTGATGTGGGAGAGTACCTTGTCTCACAGATCAACCAATATTTAAACGGAGCCAACACACCTGTCTCTGGCGGATCGTATAAGAGCGGTCTTAGTTCAGAGTACAGGGCTTTTAAAAGGGATCAGGGTGGATCGAGTGTGGCGGACCTTGAGCTAACGGGCACGATGAGAGACAGCTTAACTTATCGAGTGACTCCCACTGGCGTTCAGGTCGGTGTTTTTGGAAATAATCGTAATTCACTTAAGGCTGATGGTCACAATAATTATTCCGGTCGCTCCACACTGCCACGTCGACAGTTCTTGCCTGATAGGGGACAGAACTTTAAGGCTCAGATCACAAGGGGTGTTGAGTCTATATTAGCTGCTAAAAAAGTTCAAGGAGGCCCGGTGGCTCTCTCTGGTTTATCGCAAGTGCAGACGAGGGCTGAGTTTAATGATTGGATTTCAACACAGTTTCCAAACATATCACGTACACAGGTATCACGCGCTCTATTATCTGATCCCGCTGCAGTGAATACGCTTGAGAACTTAGGGTTTTTAAAATGGCTAAGAGTCTAAAGTACTTTAAAGGGTTAAAGGTTGAGTTCCCCTTCAAGAACAAATGGAACAAGTGGATGAAAAAAGATAAGTTTGGCGATATTCTTCAGGAACGTATTGTTCAAAAAGGTATCATAAGATTAGTTCGTCGAGGGATATCTCCTATTAAAGACCATGGTCGTTTCACTGCTTACTCTGCTGATAGGCGATCTGGCGAAGTCCCCCGACAAAGACTTTATCCATACACGGTTCAGTCAAAGTACCCATCTAAACAAAAGAGGCCGGTGAATCTTTACTTATCAGGCAAGTACTTAGATCGTATACAAACTAAGAGAAAAGCAAGAGGTATATACAAGATAGGGCTTATGAGTCCAACCAACAAGCAGCGCAAGATGTTTGATTGTCACAACTTAGGCAATCATCCAGACGTTCCACAACGCAAGCACTTACCAACCGAGAATCAAGACAGACTAAAAGAAGAAATAATGATTGAGTTTAGAAAAGGATTAGCTAAAGAGTTTAAAAGATTAAAACTTGTAGAGTAGGAGAATTCCAAATGAGTGAAGAAGAAGTAAAAGAAACTGAAGATCAAGAAGCGCAAACGAACGATGTTGCCTCTGACAGTGCGCCACCGGAGCCAAAGACTCGTGAGAACATTCATGAGATGAAATTAAAAAGTGAGCTCTCTCGCATACAGAAAGAGTATGAAGATCTTCAAAATCAGATGAAACAAAAAGACATTAAAGAGATGAAGGCCAAAGAGGACTGGCAAAACTTAGCATCACAGTACGAGCAAGAGGCGAACGAGTATAAAGAGAGATACACACAATTACAGAAAAATTTAATATATGATAAAAAAGTTAGTGATTTAAAAACAAAAGCGCTACAATATAACTTAAGAAAAGAGGCGCTCGATGACCTTGACATGTTGGATCTCTCTGATATTCAGGTAGAGACCACAAGCACAGGACGTATTAATGTCCTAGGCACAGACGATGTGCTAAAGAGACTCAAGGTATCCAAACCACATTGGTTCCAATCGCAAAAGACTAATTTCAACACCCAGACTCCCACTGCCACAAATCAGGGCAAGATCACTTTTAAAGATTTAAAAGAAGCAGAAACTAAAGCTAAGGCCTCGGGTGATTATTCTGATTATAAAGAAAAGCTTTTATCATTTAAAAAACAACAACAAAAATAAAAAGGAGTTTAGATCATGGCTGATCAAGTAATGACTACTGCTGCTGAGACCTCTGTATTGGTACAAGAAATTTGGAGTCAGCAGTTTTACGATGTTCTACTAAGCGAGTTACCATTTTCCAGTGTTATTGACCGAACATGGTCTGGAGAGATTCAGGCTCTTGGCGACACGGTTAAGATTTCCAGCGTTCCTGAGTTCGATCCAGCTGTTGAGTTAGCTGAAGGCGCTCGCAACGATGCTGATGCGGTCACAGTGACACAACAATCACTAACTATTAACAAACGTGTGGCTAAAGATTTCATCATCACAAATAAATCAATGATGCAGTCTATTCCGTTCGTGGATAAATTGCGTGACTTAGCTGTATACAGCATCATGAAAAAGATTGAGTCCACTATTATTTCCACCACCGTTCCAAGTGCATCTGCACCAGATCATCAGATTGCATATGACTCTGGCAGCACACTTGCTTTCGCTGACATTCTTGAGGCTAAAGAGCTTTTGGATCAGCAGGACGTGCCTGAGAGCAACAGACATCTTTGTGTAGATGCACCCCAAGCAAATGATATTTTCAATATTGAAAACTTTACTTCAAGTGACTACATTAGCGCTAACGCCAACGCACCATCACAAACTGGCCAACTGCCACCGATGATTGCAGGGTTCATGCCTCACATGACCACATTAGCTTCTGGAACTTCTTATTTTTTCCATAGCACATATTTAACCATGGCTATGCAGGGTGGAATGAACATTGCGCAGTATGATTTAGGTGTTGATGGTAAACGTGCGATGAGGATCAATGTGGATGTTCTCTATGGTCTTAAACAATTAGATGATGAGAGAGTTGTCACTATTTCATAAATACTTTGGGGGTATAACATGAGTTTAGCTTTTAAAAATGATGCACTAATTGTGCAAGAGTATGTGTATGATTTTTCAGTCGACGGTGGAACGGCTAGCACTATCACATTGTCTAGCAAGGACAACAAGGATGTGTTGCCAGTTGGGGCTATTGTAACTAACGCTACTGTTTGGGTTCAAACGGCTGCCACATCAGGTGGATCTGCCACTGTGAGCTTTGGATTGGGCGCTGATGCTGATGGTTTGTTATCTGCCACTGCTGTTGCATCGCTAACTGAGAACGCTGTGATTGTGGGTGACTCTACTGTGATCCCTGGTTCTGCTGCTGTGCGAGTGGCTAATGCTGCTGGCGGTGCGGTGACTGCGACTATCGCAACTGCTGCTCTTACTGCTGGAAAAATCAGTGTATTAGTTGAGTACCTTTATCCACAAGGAAAGTAAATAGATGAGACCAATGCACACGAGGCTCCGGCATATTAGATCAAAGGACTTGATATTACTAGAAGAGTATCTAGCTAATGTTGGGTTTCGTGTGCAGATTTTATCTATTAATTATGATTCGAAACAATGGGTAGTACATTATTTACCACCCATGGACATTGGTATTGATTTGCCATCAAGGGACCTTGACGAATGATTGCTAACGATAATGGTAATGAAGTTTTAAGAAAAGCTGCAGAGCCAGTGAATCCATTGTTCAATCCTGGTCCTTATTTTTTTAAGATAAAAGATTTAGATCGATCTTCATTTGATCGGGATGCTTTTGAGAGGTTAAGAATATCGACACCGACAGATATATTTGATCACAAGAACGTATACAATATTGATTCATACCAATTCAACGAGATTACAACAGGCACTTCTTCGATCACACATAATATAAACGAAGCTTGTGCTGATTTAACCATAGGCACAGATGATGGTGACCGTGCTGTTCGTCAAACGAGGTACCTTCCCTATACACCGGGTAAGTCACAGTTTATAGCGATGACTGGCATCTTTGGTCAGGGGCTGCAAGAGGGAACTGTACGCCGCTTTGGTTTGTTTGATGATAGAAACGGTTTATTTTTTGAGATTGATGGGGATTCCATTTCAGTTAATGTTCGATCCGACACATCGGGTTCTGTAGTTGATACGAAGTACACGAGGGACACTTTTCATGACCCAATAGACGGCACAGGTGAGAGCGGTATTGATATTGATTTCACTAAGGCACAGATCTTTGCTTTTGACTTTCAGTGGTTAGGTGTTGGAACTGTGAGGTTTGGCTTCAACATTGGCGGTCGCAGTATATTAGTTAAACAAATAAACCACGCGAACGATGTGGAGCAGGTGTATATGCGCACTGCCACACTCCCACTTCGCTACGAAATATTTAACAAGCAAGCGGTTTCTTCATCTTCTACATTAAAAGAAATCTGCATCACACTCTCGAGTGAGGCTTTAACAGATCCGGTGGGAATTCTTTTCCACACATCGAATCAGGGTGCGATTAGATCGGTAGGCACAACGCTTACGCCTGTGATTGCAATTAGGCTAAAGAATACTTTTAATACATTAGACAACAGATACACTGCTTTTTTAAGATCTGCTAGTTTCTTCACGGCCACAGAGAACTCGTTCTTTGTTTTGTCGAAAGTATATAAACCATCATCTATTACAGGAACATTCACAAGCGTTAACACTGACTCTGCTGTTGAGGTAAGCACGGATATCACGGCCTACTCCGGTGTATCGGAGCATGTGATTGACTGTCAAACCATTACTGCCTTTAACCGCGGTCAGCTTCAGAGTTCAGGCGCATCTTCTTCTGACTTTTCTTTTTTGGCTGAGAACTCTTTGATCACACAGAACTATGATTCAACTAATAGTAATCTTTTTGTTATAAGAGCTGGTACGTTAGATGGAACATCAGATATATTTAGTTCATTCACATGGTACGAGGTGGCGTAATGCCTTTTTTCCCAATCATTCAGACAGAAAACATCATACAGGTTAACGACAAGATAAGGCTTTCGGCCACAAACTCTTTTAAGTCAAAGGGTGAAGAGACGATTGAATCGGTTGAGATTGAGCCGGACACGGGAGTTGGATTTATTGATGTCACTGGTACTGAGTCTCATGATTGGTATCTTGACTGGGCGTATTCAACTGATGGTGAAAAGATTGCAACTGTAAAATTAACAGGATCAACGATCACTGAGACTTCTGGTGTTACGATCAATTCCATTTCCGATACCGACGATAAGTTATTCTCTGATGACGATGATTTAATACAGCATGAGTACGATATACTTTCTTGGCTCCCTGATGGGAAGAGCTCTTATAAGTATGTGCATAGATCGGCCCAGGAGCGTATTCTAGGCTACCTAGACGAGAAGGGTTATGTGGACGTGTACGGTGACAAGTTCACGAAGGCTGCTGTGATTGATACTTCTGAGTTCAATCAGTGGTCTAAGTTTATGGTGCTTCGTTTAATATTCGAAGGCTTATCAAACGCGACTGATGATGTGTTTCATGAAAAGGCAAAAAGGTATCATGCATTAGAAGTAGAGGCTCGCAACAGAACGATCATTCGTTTGGACATTGATCGCACTGGAACGGTTGAGAACTATGAGGGTGTGTATACATCAGGAGCAATTTTAAGAAGATGAAATCGGTAAGAGAATATATTAGAAACAGAATGAGCACGTTGTCGTTAAAAGAATGGACGGACGAGAAGAACGTTGAGAACATCCCCCGCTCACTTTTAGAAAAGGTGTTTCATGTTGAATTATCAAGCGGCACTGAGCTCTCTCAGAATCAGACGGACCTTGTGGTGCAGCTTTTACCAACGGTGACTATTTTTAAGATAGGATACCGAAACACATCACAGAATGCTGATGAAATATTTACAAAGATTGAAACGGTGATAAAGGCAGTGACGAACACACCGCTCGCTGTCACTCAGGATCAGATGAAGATCATACGATTAGAAAACTTCACTGTTGATCAGATTAATGTTTCGAACGACAATATTTTCATAGCAGAAATAGTTTTTTACGTAGAGTACATCATCGATATTAATGAAGGAGTATAGTTATGGGCACAGTTACGAATATTAAAATGGAACCATGCAATGTTATTTTTGGCGAAGACACTGCACAGGTTCAAACGATCACTACCGTTGCGGATACAGCGGGATCATTGAATGACACTTATTTTTTCATAACAGACAGCGAGACCACACCTACTAATTACTATGTATGGTTCAACATTAACTCTGGCGGAACAGATCCGTCGCTTGCGGGCTACACAGGTGTTGAGGTCACGGCTGCCACGGGTGCCACTGCAGAAGCTATTGCAACGGCCACTGCCTCGGCGCTTGACGCCCTTGGTGGTTTTGGTGCTGCAGCTACTTCTAACGTTGTCACAGTCACACATGCTTCTACTGGTTATGCCCCTGAGGCCTATGACAATGATAGTGGGTTTGCATTTGCTGTGACCACACAGGGGGACAGTGAGGCTGATGTTGGATTTATTGAAGGCGATATTGAATTGACCGTGAGTGAGGACATGGTGGATATTACCACTCATCAAACGGGCACGAACGTTCTCTCGCAGTTTCGAACAGGAAAACAGGTTGAGGCCTCTATCACATTAAAAGAGACCACACCGAATCAGCTCCGCAGGTTCTTCACAAAAGCAGGCGGTGCATTCACACCAGAGGGAAGTGATTCCTCTGAGGTGTTTGGATGGGGCACGTTCAGGGACTTTTCACAAACGTACACACAGGCTGCGCAATTAACGTTTCATCCAACAGCGCTTGGCACTGCAGATAAGTCGCGTGATATGACTTTTTTCAAAGCTTACCCGATGCTTGAGTCCCTCACATTTTCTGGTGAGACGAATCTGATGTTGCCTGTTACTTTTAAGTGTTATCCATTTCAAACGAATAACGATCGTGTTGAGTATTTTGCGTACGGTGATGCGACACAAACTTTAACATAACGGGAGACTTATGGACTTAAGGCTTGAGAGAAAAAAGATTAGACTCACATACGGTGACGAGCAGTATGATGTGAGAATTCCAACGACTAAGCAGATCAAAAGATTGTCTGATGATTTAAAAAAGAAGAACACGGATGAGGTCCAGGTACTCTATGATTTACTCACTGAGCTTGGGCTTCCATCGGATGTGATAGACGATATGGACTTCATGAGTTTGAACGAATTGGTTGATTATTTATCTGGAAAAAAAAGTCTAAGCAAGACTTAAGCGAGATTGATTGGACAGTGTGTAGAGTGATGAGGTTTTACGGGGCCTCTTACGGAGAGGTGATGGAAATGAGTTTAGATGAAATACAAACTTTATTCCTAGCCATTGACCCATTAGTTGCCGAGGAAGACGCAAGGCTTTTAGAGGTTTGCAACTATTCAGACTACAATAAAGAGACGCAGAGAAAGATTAGACAGAGATTAGAGCGTCCTTTTGCCAAAACGATAGCACCACATGAGATGAAGGGATTGTTATGAACGATCGGCCACCATTTTGGTTAGCGGTTATGCTTTTATTAATGATTGTATTGTTTCTTTTCGGATTGGTGTGGTTAACGATATACGTTCAGCAATCATGGGGATTAGTTAATGTCCAATAAGATTACCTTTGAGTTTATTGCAGACGATGGTGATATCAAGCAGGGTTTTGCCAAAGTCGAGAAACAATCTAAGAACACTGGACGAGTTGTTAAGCGCTCACTTGGCGGTGCGTTTAAGTCAGTGGGAAGAGGGTTAAAGGGATTAGGCTCTGCACTTACATCGTTCAAAGGGATTGCTATAGGGTTTGTGGCAGCTCTTGGTGTGAAGCGAATGCTTGGATCAATCCTTAACGCGGCAGCTGTTCAGGAAGATGCGGTCAATCAATTAAACTCATCATTAATTTCCACAGGTAAATTTTCTGAAGCAACCTCTAAGAGGCTTCAAGACTTTGCAAGTGAGATGCAGGATGTCACTCGCTTTGGTGACGAGACAACTCTCTCGACAATGGCCCTTATACAATCATTGGGCAACTTATCGGAGGATGGTTTAAAGAGTGCGACTAAGGCAACGATGGACATGGCCTCGGCTCTGAAGATTGATCTTCAAACGGCAGCGTTGTTAATGGGAAAAGCGGCTGCTGGTGAAACGGGATCACTTAGTCGTTATGGTTTAGTTGTGGCAAAGGGTGCAACACAGGCTCAGACGTTTGCCAATGTTTTGGATGCTGTTAACGATAAGTTTGGCGGAGCTGCTCAAAGAGATGTTCAAACGTATAGTGGCGCAACCGAGCAGTTGTCGGCAGCATATGGTGATTTCTTAGAAGTGTTAGGGCAATCGATCACACAGAATGAAGCGGTGGTTGAGATCACAAAGCAATTAACGGGGGTGTTCAAAGAGTTTGGCGGTTATATACAAGACAACATGCCTTCGATTAAAAACTTCATGACTGATGCACTTAACTCATTGGTTAATTTTGCTATTAAAACAGCGAAGGCTATGAAGACGGTCATGACCACATTATCGGACACGGTGGCTGGGCTTAGATCGTTTGGTTTAAGTTTTAAAAGCGGCATGAAGGTCCTTGGGTTTTCTACTAGATTTCTAACAGACACATTAAATGATGGTTTCGATGCGGCAAAGAAGAACTTCAAAGAAAACTTTGCTGGTGTTAAGGAAGAGTTTAACGAGGGGTTGATTGGTATCTTTGACGATAAGGCGGTAGTTGATCGTCTTTCCAAGCTTCTTGATCCTGTGCTGGATAAGGCTGAAGAGGGAGCTAAAAAAGTAAAAGAGATTGCAGACACGACGAGGGCTGCCACTGTTGGCGCGACTAAAAAGGTTTTGGATGAAGAGGCTAAGAATGTTCAGAACTTCAAGAACAAAATAGACGAGCTATCAAATTCAGTTAAAGAAAAAACGGCAGATAAAATGGGCGAGGCCGCTGATGGTATT
>Ga0209948_1000048_pt1 | contig 33870 bp, 37 predicted proteins | sample SalPonR2_C_D2_MG_FD_185709 | JGI IMG/M metagenome (GOLD analysis project Ga0209948, IMG submission 185709) | Salt pond soil microbial communities from South San Francisco under conditions of wetland restoration - Salt Pond MetaG R2_C_D2_MG... ... | reverse complement strand
TCAGACCGGTGCGTGCCGCGTTCGATAGGCCCAGCGCGGGGATCGGCGCCTTGACCGATTGCGAGGTGATGTTGACCACCCTGCCCCAGCCCTTGTCGATCATCGCCGGCATCAGCGCGGTCATCAGCGCGATAGGCGTCAGCATGTTGGCGTCAAGCGCCTTGATGAAATCGTCACGGTCCCAGTCGGACCAGAGCCCCGGCGGCGGCCCGCCCGCATTCGTCACGAGGATGTCAACCTCGCCCGAGGCGGCAAGCACCTGCGCGCGGCCGTCCTCGGTCGTGATGTCGGCGGCGATCGCCGTCACCTCGACGCCATGGGTCTCCCGGATCGCCTGTGCCGTGGCCTCCAGCGCCTCGGCGCCGCGCGCGTTCAGGACCAGATCGACGCCTGCCTCTGCGAGCGCCTGGGCACATCCGCGCCCCAGCCCTTTCGACGAGGCGCATACCAGCGCGCGCTTTCCCTTGATGCCCAGATCCATGCCGGCCTCCCTGTCAGTTCGTTTCACCGCAGATAGCAGCGCTCCGACTGGAGGACCAGCGCCGACCGGTCCCCATGGCGTTCGACGCAGGTCCCAAGGTCACCCGGTGCCGAAAAACTCCTCCCGCACGATCCTGCCGTCCGCGACATGATAGATCGCCACCTCGCGCATGGGCATCCGTTCGCCCGTCGCCTTTTCGGTGGCGTCCATCTCGAAGATCACGGCGAAGCGGTCATCGCCATGCAGGAACGGCCCCTCGAGATCGGCCGAGTGCATCTCGAACGCGCTGTCCCACCAGGCGTGCTTGGCCTTGATCCCGTCGAGGCCCACCGTCTCCCGGCCAGCGCCGGAATAGTCGGCGGCTTCCACCGACACGGCCTGCGGGTGATAAAGCGTGTCGAGGTTCTCCAGCTCCTTTCCGGTCCTGCATCCGTCCACGAGCGCATCTGCGATGTCCTGAAGCGTCATGGTCATTCCTCCCTACACATGTTCCGGTTATGTTCCGACCCTAACACGAGTCTCGGCCCGGCCAAAGCGACGCTTTCATGACCGGCGCTTGGCCGTTGCGGCCCCCTGCCCTCGCGCTTATATCCCGGCCCATGCCCGACACGCTCCAGACCAACCGCCCCGACCTGCCGCCCGAAATCGCGCGGCGGCGCACCTTCGCGATCATCTCGCACCCGGACGCGGGCAAGACGACGCTGACCGAGAAGTTCCTGCTTTATGGCGGTGCGATCCAGATGGCCGGCCAGGTGCGCGCCAAGGGCGAGGCGCGGCGCACCCGCTCGGACTTCATGAAGATGGAGCAGGATCGCGGCATCTCCGTCTCCGCCTCGGCCATGTCCTTCGATTTCGGGACCTGGCGCTTCAACCTCGTGGACACGCCCGGCCACTCGGATTTCTCCGAAGACACCTATCGCACGCTGACCGCCGTGGACGCCGCGATCATGGTGATCGACGGCGCCAAGGGCGTGGAGAGCCAGACGCAGAAGCTGTTCGAGGTGTGCCGCCTGCGCGACCTGCCGATCTTGACCTTTTGCAACAAGATGGACCGCGAGAGCCGCGATACCTTCGAGATCATTGACGAAATACAGGAAAACCTCGCCATCGACGTGACGCCGGCAAGCTGGCCCATCGGCATGGGGCGCGATTTTCTTGGCTGCTACGACCTGATCCACGACCGGCTGGAGCTGATGGACCGCGCCGACCGGAACAAGGTGGCCGAGAGCGTTAAGATGGAGGGCCTCGATGATCCGAAACTGGCAGAGCACATCCCAGCCGGGCAACTTGCCCAGCTCCGCGAAGAGGTCGAGATGGCCCGCGAACTGCTCCCCCCGCTCGACCGCACCGCGTTCCACCAGGGCACGCTGACGCCGATCTGGTTCGGCTCGGCCATCAATTCCTTCGGGGTGAAGGAGCTGATGGACGGGATCGCCGAATACGGACCCGAGCCGCAGGTGCAGACGGCCCAGCCGCGCAAGGTCGCGCCGGAAGAAACCAAGGTCTCTGGCTTCGTGTTCAAGGTGCAGGCGAACATGGACCCCAAGCACCGCGACCGCGTGGCCTTCGTGCGCCTCGCGAGCGGCCACTTCCATCGCGGCATGAAGCTGACGCATGTGCGTTCCAAGAAGCCCATGGCGATCACCAACCCGGTCATGTTCCTCGCAAGCGACCGGGAACTGGCAGAGGAGGCATGGGCCGGAGACATCATCGGCATCCCGAACCACGGGCAGCTCCGCATCGGCGACGCACTGACCGAGGGCGAGGCGCTGCGCTTCACCGGCATCCCCTCCTTCGCGCCCGAGCTTCTGCAATCGGCCCGCGCAGGCGATCCGATGAAGGCCAAACATCTCGACAAGGCGCTGATGCAATTCGCCGAGGAGGGGGCCGCCAAGGTCTTCAAGCCGGTGATCGGCTCGGGCTTTGTCGTGGGTGTCGTCGGCGCCCTGCAGTTCGAGGTTCTGGCCAGCCGGATCGAGCTGGAATACGGCCTGCCAGTCCGCTTCGAGCCGTCGCAATTCACCTCCGCCCGCTGGGTCTCGGGCCCGAAGGACAAGGTCGAGGCCTTCGCCGACGCCAACAAGCAGCACATGGCCAGGGACAATGACGGCGACCCGGTCTACCTGACGCGGATGCAGTGGGACATCGACCGGGTGGTGCGGGATTACCCGGACGTGACGCTGTCGGCGACCAAGGAGCTGATGGTCTGACCCTCCGGAACCGCGTCCTGCCCACCGGAGAGATCGTCGCCGACCCCGCGCGCGGGACCTTCACCGGGAACCGGGGGATCATCCATCGCCCTGACGGCACGCTCGGCACATCGCGTTGGGCTCACCGGCACTGGCTGATCTGCACGCTCACCCATCCACGGGGCCGCTATCACGGACCGATGCCCGACCGGGGGTGGACCGCGCTGTTCTTCCTCGACGAGGCGGTGGCGCTTTCCGCAGGCCACCGGCCCTGCCGCTATTGCCGGCGGGAGGCGTATCACGCCTACCGCGCGGCCTGGGCGGAGGCCTTCCGCGCCCCGCCCGACCGTATGGCGATGGACGGCGCGCTCCATGCCGCGCGCGTGACGCGGGCACGGGCGCAGGTCAGGCATGAGGGCGATCTGGATGACCTGCCTGACGGTGCGTTCATTCTGCATCACGGGCGTGCCTGTCTGGTGTTGGAGGATCGCCTGTTGGCCTACACGCTTGCGCGCTATGAAAGCGCAACACCCCGACCATCCGGGCGCGCAACGATCCTGACGCCCGTGCCCAGCATCGCGGTGCTGCGCCGCGGATACCGCCCGGCGCTGCATCCATCCGCCACAGCCGTCGCTTAACCGTCCATTAACCATGCGCTTGGGATGCTCGGCGCATGATGCGCTTCGTCTTCCTCGTTTTGCTGTTCATCCTCTCCGCCGGGCCGGCCTGCACGCCGCTGGCGCCGGGCGGCGTGGCACGGCTGCCGGCGACGGGGATCGACGGCGCATGGTCCCGGCAGGCCGTGGTCGCGGAGCACGGCCAGACGCTGCTTGTCGGGCAGGTCCTGATCCTACGGCAGGACGGGCACAGCGCGCTTGTCGCGGAGGTCGGGCAGCTCCGCCGCAGCGGGCAGGCGCGTCTGCGCGTGTCGGGCGCATGGCACGAAGGCCGGGAATTGTCCTTCCGCCGCGCCACCCGGTCCTCGCGGTTCTGCACAGGCCGCGCCCAATGCCATCAGACAGGCACGTTCATCCTGTCGCCCGCCGATTTCCACGTGGCGCTGCAATCGGGCCTCAGCGCCACGCTCATCGGGCCGGACGGTGTGGTCGAGGTGCATTTCCCGCCCGTCCTCTTCACCGAGGCGCGGGACCGGGCGCGCGATCTCGGCCTCTTGTCCTAAGGCGCGGCCAACAGCGCTGGCACGTGCAGGCGGATCATCTCGTTGTTGTCAGCCACACCCAATTGCCGCCCCGCCGAAAACGGCAGGTTGTTGTCGTTGCCGACGATGATGTGCTCTTCCCCGTCGCGGATCACGCTTTCGATGGTCACGAAAGGGAAGGCGAACCGCCCCTCGGGCACGTCCCCGTCCGTGGACAACCGCGCCAGCCCATCTGGGTCGGCGATGTCCATCAGGTCGATCTGCGCCAGCCTTGCCACGAAGCCCTCCGCGTCGATCCGGCCCGTATCTATGAGCGTGACGCGCTTGACCCGCGCGGGGCGGCGGAAACAGCCTTCCGTCTCGCCCTCGGCGCAGGCGAGGCTCGGGTGGCCCTGCCCTCCGTCGCGTTCGATCACCAGCGCGCGGGTGTCGTCGATGAAGTTGAAATCGCCGATGGCCACGGCGCCTTCGGTGAAACGGAAAAGGAAGCTCTCGCCAGTCCAGTCGCCCGCCGTCGGATCGTAGCCCAGCACGCGGACCACGCCGTCCTCGCTGTTGCCCTCGGCATCGAGGATCGGGCCCTCCAGCATCGCCCAGAGCATCGCGCCGTCCGGTGTCATCGCCATGCCCTCGAAGCCGCGCGAGCGGGGCACGCGCCAGTCCGCCCCCGCCTCCGCCGGGATGCGCAGTGCCGGGTGATCGGGGGAGCGGAGGGTCTCTTCCCCCAGCCGCGTTTCCTGCACGTCGAGGATCACCCCGTCGCGCGTCGCGGTGATCATGAAGGGGCCGAATTCCTCGCCGATGTACACGCGATCGCCAACGACCTGGATGCTTTCGGGATCGAAATCCGCCCCTGTCAGGTAGCGCGCCTCCGTCGCCTCGTGCACGATCCTGAAGGGCACCTTGCGGTCGGGGTCGCGCAGCCAGATCCGCTCGAGCAGCTCGACGGAGCCGGTGTCGAAATCCGGGGCAAGTCGCGTGAAGCTGAGCAGTGCGTCGGAGGAATTCGCCCGGGAGCCGAAGCCGTTGTCGATCAGGGCATAGATCGCGCCGTCCGGGTCGCGCGTGAAGGCATAGGCCGAAAACCCCTGTATCGGCTGGCCGAAGAAGGGCCGCATCAGGCCGTTCGCCTCAAGCGATTGCGGGATGTTCACGGGCGCCGTGCCGGCGCTGAAACGGCCTGAAATCCATGCCTCTTCGGGCGCGTCCGCCGGCGGGACGGAGAAGGAGAAGGCGGGCAGCGCGGCGTGACCGGCAAGGGTTGCGGGAACCATGTCCTGGGCGGCGGCCGGCATGGAAAGGGCGAAAAGCGGGACGAGGGCGGCAGGTTTCAACATGGCACATTCCGGGCTTGGACGGTAAAGACGGAACCCACATTGCACGCCCGTCGTTACTGGCGCATGACGGGTATGCGACCAACATGTGCAGACGCAGCGTGGAATTTGACCGCGTCGGGCTTTTGCGCTATGTGGCCCAGACGGCTGCGATAGGCGCAGTCAGCGACGCGGAGCGCGCCGGACGTCAGCGCTCCATTTCTTACCGCCGCGCGAGAAGCACTCGCGGGCCAGCATGGACGCATATGACCAGCTTTTCCGAACTGAACCTTAATCCCAAGGTCCTGAAGGCCGTTGTCGAAGCCGGCTACGAAACCCCCACGCCGATCCAGGAAGGGGCCATACCGCCCGCGCTGGAAGGCCGCGATGTCCTCGGCATCGCGCAGACCGGCACCGGCAAGACGGCAAGCTTCACGCTGCCGATGATCACCGCTCTGGCGCGGGGTCGGGCCCGGGCACGTATGCCACGCTCGCTGGTGCTTTGCCCCACGCGGGAACTGGCCGCGCAGGTGGCAGAGAATTTCGACACTTACGCCAAATACGTGAAGCTGACCAAGGCGCTCCTGATCGGGGGCGTCAGCTTCAAGGAACAGGATCAGCTGATCGACAAGGGTGTCGATGTCCTGATCGCGACACCGGGACGCCTGCTCGACCATTTCGAGCGCGGCAAGCTCATCCTCACGGATGTGAAGGTCATGGTCGTCGACGAGGCCGACCGCATGCTCGACATGGGCTTCATCCCCGATATCGAGCGCATTTTCGGCCTTGTGCCCTTCACGCGCCAGACGCTGTTCTTCTCGGCCACCATGGCGCCCGAGATCGAGCGGATCACGAACACCTTCCTGTCCAACCCAGTGCGGGTCGAGGTCGCCCGGCAGGCCAGCGCGTCTGCTACGATCGAGCAACGCCTGATCGAGTTCACGCCCACGCGCCGCGACATGGCCGCCGGGCAGAAGCGCGAGATGCTGCGCGCCGCGATCAGTGCCGAGGGCGAGGCCTGCACCAACGCGATCATCTTCTGCAACCGCAAGGTGGACGTGGATATCGTGGCCAAGTCGCTCAAGAAGCACGGCCTGAACGCCGAGCCGATCCATGGCGATCTGGACCAGTCGCACCGCACGCGCACGCTCGACGGGTTCCGCGACGGCTCGATACGGTTTCTCGTCGCCTCGGATGTGGCCGCCCGCGGGCTCGACATCCCCAGCGTGAGCCATGTGATCAACTACGACGTGCCGAGCCATGCCGAGGATTACGTGCACCGTATCGGCCGCACCGGACGCGCGGGGCGCAAGGGTGTCGCCATCTCGCTGGCCGTGCCTTCGGACGGGAAGTATCTTGACGCCATCCAGAGCCTGATCGAAACCACGATCCCCCGGGTCGAGGCACCATGGTCCCCCGAGGACCGTACGGCACGCGGCGGTCGGAAGGACGCGCCCGAGGCGGAGGCCGAGAAACCGGCGCGCCGTAGTCGTGCCCGACGCGGCGCCGCGCGTGAAGAGGCGCCAGCACCCGCCGCCGACACACCGGACAAGGCCCCGACCGAAACCAGCACCGAGGCGGCAAGCGAGCCCCGGACTGACATGGAACCGCAGCCCGAGCGCCGGCCACGCCGTGAACGGGGCGAGCGGAACGGCCGCACCAATGGACGCGGGCGCGATTCCTTCGTGGGCATGGGCGATCATCTGCCTGGCTTCATCGCGATGAGTTTCGACGAGCGCCGCGGCGGCCCCGCGCGGGACCTCACGGACGCCGAGATCTCAGAGCCCGAAACGGAACAGGCCGGGGCCGAAGTCCCCGCGTCGGCCGAGACCGCCGAGGAAGCGCCCAAGCCCAAGCGCCGTCGCAGCCGCGCGAAAAAAGCGGAGACCCCGGAGACACAACCCGACAGCGACAGCGCGGAGCCCGCCACCGCGCCAGAGGCCGACGGGTCGGACAAGTCCGATACCGAGGCACCCGCCGAAAACGACAGCGCCGATACGGCGGCCTAGTCGGGGAACCGGTCGGCGATCAGCGCGCCCAGGGCGCGCTGGCTAAACTCTGTCAGATCGAAGAGATACGCGGCCCGCGCACCCGATCTGCGCAGGCGGCGCGCCTTGTATTGCCCAAGGCTCGGGATCACCACGACGATCACCTCGGTCAGGGCCTCCTCAGCCTCCGAGGCTTCGTCAAGGTCGAGTTCCACCCCCATTGCCGAAAGCGTCGTCACGCGGGCCGGATGCGCCGCATCGCCGATTCGCATCCCGGCGGGCCTGATCTCGGCTGGGAGGTCCAGTCTGCGTGGCTCGATCGGCGTGTCCTCCAGACAGGCCAAGCCTGACGTTCCCATCATCGTCATTCCATACACCTCCGGCAAAACGGGAGCCCTCAGACCCTCATCTCACCTCAGCATGGATGCGTTACGACGCCATGAACGCGGGCGCTTACTCCGCCATCAGGCGGCTGACCAGCACGGTGACCTCGGGCTTCTTGCCGATCTCCGAGACGCAGACGTCGCGGGCGATGCGCCTTACCGCCTCCTCCAGCTTGTCGTCATCGTCGATGATCTTGGCACCCAGCCGGGGCAGCATCGAGGAAAGCTCTTCCTCGATCATCACCGCCAGATCGCCGCCCTGCGCGCCGGTTTCAGGCAGCCCGCGCAGAGCGACCCATGCGTCCTCGAGGATCTCGTCCTCCTCGTCGACGATGAGCGCCACGATCACGATCCCGTTCAGCGCCAGCTTCATGCGGTCGCGGATGACACCGTCGAACGCCCCGATCAGCGCCGAGCCATCGAGATAGGTCTTGCCGACCTCGAAATACTCGACCACCTGCGGCGCGTTGCCTGACAGCTCCACCATCGACCCGTTCGCAGCGACGATCCCCGTCATGCCCTTGGACAGCGCCAGTCGGGCATGTTCGGCGAGGTGGCGGTATTCGCCATGGTTGGGCACCACGATCTGCGGGCGCAGAAGGTCATGCATCGCCTCGATATCCGGCCGGTTCGCATGGCCCGAGACATGGTAGAACCCCGACGTGTCATCGACGATCAGCACGCCCTTTTCGGCCAGCGCGTTCTGGATACGCGCGACGCCGATCTCGTTGCCCGGGATCGTCTTGGAGGAAAACAGGAACAGGTCCCCCTCCTTCAGTTCATGGCCGAGATAGCTGCCCCGGCTGAGCGCGGCCGACGCCGCGCGGCGCTCACCCTGGCTGCCGGTGACGATCAGCATCAGGTTCTCGCGCGGCACCTGGGACGCTTCCTCGGGGCTGAGCGTACGGGGGAAGTCGGTCAATACGCCCGCCTCCACCGCGGCCGTCACCATGCGCTTCATCGCTCGCCCCAGAAGACAGATGGACCGCCCCTGCGCCGCGCCGGCATCGGCCAGCGTCTTGAGCCGCGCGACATTGGAGGCGAATGTCGTGGCCACGACCATGCCGCGCGCTTCGGCGATCAGTTTGCCGATGGGCTCGGGGAGCTGGCTTTCGGACCGGCCCGGATGGCGCGAGAAGACATTGGTGGAATCGCAGATGAAGGCCTTCACGCCGCCGTTCGCGATGTCGCGGAAAACCTCCTCGTCGAAGGCTTCGCCGACCACCGGGTCGCGGTCGATCTTGAAGTCGCCAGAATGCACGACCCGGCCCCCGGGCGTGTCGATCACCAGCGCCGCCGCCTCGGGGATGGAGTGGCTGACCGGCGCGAACTGCACGCGGAAGGGACCGGCAGCGACCACGGCCGGATAAGCCTCGATCACGCGCACCTGTTCGGGGTCCTGCCCGGCCTCCTCCATCTTTCGGCGCGCATGGATCGCGGTGAAGGTGCGGCAATAGACCGGCGCGCGCAGGCGAGACCACAGATGGCCCAATCCGCCCACATGGTCCTCATGAGCGTGGGTGATGAAGATCCCTTCGATCCGGTCGGCGCGTTCCGCCAGCCAGTCGATATCGGGCAGTATCAGATCGACGCCCGGCTGGCCGTCCATGTCGGGAAAGGCCACGCCCGTGTCCACGACGATCAGACGCTCCGCGCCCTTGTCGCCATAGCCATAGACGTAACAATTCATTCCGATCTCCCCCGCGCCGCCGAGGGGGAGGTAGATCAGCCGGTTGCGATCGGTCATATGGCGCCTTGGTCCTTGTTGTGATTATAGATGACCGTCAGACCATGCATGGTCAGGTCGTCTTCGATCCGGTCGAATAGCACGTCGCCTGAGGAGAACAAAGACGCAAGGCCGCCGGTTCCGATGATCTGCATGCTCCGGTCATATTCGCCCCGGATGCGGTCGCAGACGCCCCGCACGAGGCCGACATAGCCCCAGAACACACCCGATTGCATGCACTCGACCGTGTTGGTGCCGATCACCTTCTGCGGCTTTGTCACGTCCACATGCGGCAAGGCCGCGGCGGCATGGTGAAGCGCTTCGAGGCTGAGGTTCACGCCGGGCGCGATCACTCCACCCACATAGGCGCCGTCATGGGCCACAACGTCGAAGGTGGTCGCGGTGCCGAAATCCACCACGATCAGGTCGCCGCCATGCCGGTCATAGGCGCCAGCGGTGTTCACCAGCCGGTCGGGCCCCACCTGCGTTCCGGGATCCACCCTCGGCGGAGTGGGCAGCAGGCATTCAGGTTTGCCCACGACATAGGGTCTCGTGTCGAAATACCGGTCGCAGAGCACGCGCAGGTTGAAGACCACCCGCGGCACGGTCGACGAGACGATGCAGTCCGTGATCGCCACGTCCAGCCCGTGATGGCCCATCAGCGTCGAGAACCAGACATAGTACTGGTCGGCGGTTCGCTGATGCTCCGTCGCGGTTCGCAGCGTGCAGAGGAACTTTGTCCCGTCCCAGACGCTGAAGACCGTGTTGGTGTTCCCGCAGTCGATGCAAAGCAGCATGGGCCGCCCTCCCTGCCTTTGTCCTAGAAGAAAATCTCGGCCGCCGCGATGCGTCGTGTGCCGCCCGGCGTGTCGAGAACCAGATTGCCGTTTCCATCCACGTCCCGGAACGTGCCGGTGATCTCTTCATTCGGAAGGCGCGCGGTGATGATCTCTCCCAAGCGGGCGGCCTGCGCGAGCCAGGCTGTGCGGATGGGCTCGAACCCGTAGGTCGTGAACTGCCGCTCATGGGTATCGAATGCCGTGGCCAGCGGGTCGAGGAAGGCCTCCGGCGTGAGATCGAGGCCGATGGCCGTGCGCAGGCTGACGGGGGTCAGCGCGCCTGCCTCGATTTCCGCAAGCGCGGGCACTGCCGCGAGGTTGACCCCCACGCCGATCACGAGATGGGACACGCCCCCGCGCCCGTCGCCTTGGCTTTCCAGAAGGATGCCGGCGACCTTGCCGCCCTTCAGAAGCACGTCGTTCGGCCATTTCAGCGCCACGTCCCTTGCGGCCACGCCGACCGCGCGGAATGCGTCTGCAAGGGCCAGCGAGATGACGAAGGACCGAAGCGCCGCCTCGGCGGGCGCACAGGCAGGCCGCATCAGGAGCGAGGCCGCGAAATTCCCCGGGGGCATGGCCCAGACGCGGCCCCGACGACCGCGCCCGGCGGTCTGATCGAGGGCAAGGATCCACTCGGGCCCGAACGCGCCAGCAGACGCGACGCGCGCGGCCTCGGCCATGGTGCTGTCGGTCCTGGTCAGGACCCTCCGGCCCACGCCCTCGGGCCAGGTGCCCATCTCAGCGCAGCAGCATCTCTGCGGCGGCGGCAGCAGGCGCTTCTATCCCGAAAAGGTTCACCACGCCCAGCACCATGATCGCGGCCGAGGCCAGCAGGCCAGCGTAAGGCAGGATCGGCATGGCCCCGTCGATGCCCTCGCGCGGTTCGCCGAAATACATCAGGTACACGATGCGCAGGTAATAGAACGCGCCGATGACCGAAGCGATGGCGCCGGCCACCGCCAGCCAAACGAGGCCCGCATCCACCGCCGCCAGAAGCACCGCGTATTTCCCGAAGAAGCCCACCAGCGGTGGCACACCCGCGAGGCTGAACATCAGCACCAGGAGAGCCATGGCCTTGGTTCCGTCGCGGCTCGCGAAACTCGACAGCGCCGAGATCTCGGTGACGTGGCGGCCGTCCTTCTCCATGGTCAGGATGAAGGCGAAGGTGCCGATATTCATCGTCACGTAGATCGCCATGTAGATCAGCATCGCCTCGACCCCCTGCGCCGTTCCGGCGGCAAGTCCCATCAGCGCAAACCCCATATGCGTGATCGAGGAATAGGCCATTAGGCGCTTGATATCGGTCTGACCGATCGCCGCGATGGCGCCAACGAACATGGACAGGACCGAGAGGAACGCCACGATCTGCTGCCACTCGCCCACGGCGCCGCCAAAGGCGTCGTGAACCACGCGCGCGAAAAGCGCCATCGCCGCCACCTTCGGCGCGGTCGCGAAGAGCGCCGTGATCGCGGTGGGCGAACCCTCGTAGACGTCCGGCGTCCACATGTGAAAGGGCGCGGCAGAGACCTTGAAGGCAAGGCCCGCGCTGACGAACACGAGGCCGAAGAGCAGACCCAGAGACAGCTCGCCCGACAGGGCGGTCTCGATGATGCCCGCGAATTGAGTCGTGCCCGCGAAGCCGTAGACCAGCGACGCCCCGAACAGCAGAAGGCCCGAGGACAGCGCGCCGAGGATGAAGTATTTCAGGCCCGCCTCGGTCGAGCGCACGCTGTCGCGCCTGAGCGAGGCGATGACATAAAGCGCCAGCGACTGCAGCTCCAGCCCCATGTAAAGCGCGATCAGATCTCCCGCCGAGACCATGACCATCATGCCCACCACGGACAGGGTGACAAGCACGGGGTATTCGAACCTCAGCAGATCGTTGCGCGCCATGTAGTCCTGCCCGATGAGCAGGACCGCCGCCGCCGAGAACAATATCGTGACCTTGGCGAAACGGGCGAAGGCGTCGTCCACGAACATGCCGTCGAAGGCCACCCGCGTTCCCGACCCGGTCAGCGCGATATAGGCCCCCATGATCGCCAGCAGAAGCGCCGTGCCCCAGGTCAGCGCGGAGGCAAGCCCGTCCTTGGACGTGTAGACCGCCCCCAGAAGCGCCCCCATCGCGAAGAGCGACAGGACGATCTCGGGCAGGATGACAGCAAGATCGGGGCCGAGCATGCGTGTTACCTCAGTCGTTCGCGGCAAAGCGGGTGTCGGGGACGAACTCCGACAGCGCCAGGTCGTATTGGGACAGAAGCGCCTCCACCGAGGGGCCGATCACATCGGTGATCAGGCTGGGGTAGACGCCGAGAAGCAAGGTCATGACGACGAGCGGCGCGAAAATCGCCTTTTCCCGTCGGTCCATGTCGGTGATCGACTTGAGGCTCTCCTTGATCAGGTCGCCGAAGACGACCCGGCGATAGAGCCAGAGCGCGTAGCCCGCCGAGAGGATCACGCCGGTTGCCGCCAAGACCCCGATCCAGGTGTTGACCTGGAAGACGCCGATCAGTGTCAGGAACTCGCCCACGAAACCGGACGTGCCCGGCAGGCCCACATTGGCCATGGTGAAGAGCATGAAGATCGCAGCGTAGGCCGGCATCCGCACGACGAGGCCGCCATAGGCGTCGATCTCGCGCGTGTGCATCCGGTCATAGATCACGCCCACGCAGAGGAAGAGCGCGCCCGACACGAACCCGTGGCTGATCATCTGGAAGATCGCGCCATCCAGCCCCTGCTGGTTCGCCGCGAAGATACCCATGGTGACGAAGCCCATATGGGCCACGGAAGAATACGCGATGAGCTTCTTCATGTCCTCCTGCACCATCGCGACGAGCGAGGTGTAGATGATCGCGATGACCGACAGCCACAGCACCAGCGGCGCGAAGATGTCGGAGGCCACCGGGAACATCGGCAAGCTGAAGCGCAGGAAACCGTAACCGCCCATCTTCAGCAGGATCGCGGCCAGGACGACGGAGCCCGCCGTGGGCGCCTGCACGTGGGCGTCGGGCAGCCATGTGTGCACCGGCCACATCGGCATCTTCACCGCGAAACTGGCGAAGAAGGCGAGCCATAGCAGCGTCTGCATGCCCCCCACGATCTGCCAGCCCAGCAGATCGATCGCGCCCGTCGAGAACTGGTGCGCCAAGAGCTGCTCGATATCCGTGGTGCCCGCGTCAACCACCATTGCCACCATGGCCACAAGCATCAGGACCGAGCCGAGGAAGGTGTAGAGGAAGAACTTGAACGAGGCGTAGATCCTGTCCTTGCCGCCCCAGATGCCGATGATCAGGAACATCGGGATGAGGCCCGCCTCGAAAAAGAGGTAGAAGAGCACGAGGTCGAGCGCCACGAAAACGCCGATCATCAGCGTCTCGAGCACCAGCATCGCGATCATGTATTCCTTCACGCGATGCGTCACACCCCAGCAGGCCGCGATCGTGATCGGCATCAGGAACGTGGTCAGCAGCACGAAAAGAACGCTGATGCCGTCAACGCCGACCTTGTACTGCAGGCCGAAAAGCCACTCGGCCTGCTCGACCAGCTGAAAGCCGGTGTCGTTCGCGTCGAACTGCACGAGGATGAAGATCGACACGAGGAAAGTGGCGAGCGTGGCCGCGAAGGCCAGACGCTTGGCGTTGAGTTGCGCGGCTTCGTCATCGCCGCGCAGGAACACGGCCATGATGAGTGCGGCGACCAGCGGCAGGAAGGTGACGATGGAAAGTAGGTTGTCCATGGCTCGGCCTCAGCCCCCGCTCGACAGCGTCGCCCAAGTGATCAGGACGACGATCCCGAGCACCATCGCGAAGGCGTAGTGGAAGATGTAGCCCGACTGCGCCCGGCTGAGCGTGCGGGTGAAGAAGGGGATGATGCCCATGGCGAGCCCGTTGATCCCGCCATCGATCACCGACCCGTCGCCGCCCTTCCACAGGAACCGTCCCAGCCACTGCGCGGGCCGAACGAACAGGAACTCGTAGGCCTCGTCGAAATACCATTTGTTCAGCAGGAAGTTGTAGAGCGGCTTCTGGCTTTCCGCCAGGCGGCCGGGGATCGACGGATTGAGGATGTAAAACCACAAGGCGGTGACGAAGCCGAGGATCATCGCAAGGAACGGGCTGAACTTGACCCATAGGGGCACGTAATGCGCTTCGTTCAGGACGTCGTTGTCCGGGGCGGCGTGGATCGCGCCCTCGCCCGGCGGGCTGGTGAAGACATAGTGGTGATCGGCGCCATGGCTGTCCGAGGCCTCTTCGCCGTGGCTCTCGGCGGCCGCATCCTCGCCATGCTCGCCCTCGGCATAGGTGTCGACATACTCGACGCCGAAGAAAGTGGCGACCTGGTCGGTCTTGCCGAAGAAGCTGTTGTACCACACGACGCCCGAGAACACGGCGCCTACGGCCAGCACGCCCAGCGGCACAAGCATGGTCATGGGACTTTCATGGGCGTGGTCGTGGGTGTGCTTGTTGCCCCGCGCCTCGCCGAAGAAGGTCAGGAACATCAGCCGCCACGAGTAGAAGCTGGTGAAGACCGCCGCGACGATCAGCGCCCAGAAGGCGAAGGACCCCAGTTCGCCGCCGAAGGCATAGGCGCTTTCGACCACCGCGTCCTTCGAAAAGAAGCCGGCGAAGCCGATATAGGTGGTGGGGATGCCGACGCCCGTGATGGCCAGCGTGCCGATCATCATGGCCCAGTAGGTGTAGGGGATCTTCTTCCTCAGGCCGCCATAGTTCCGCATGTCCTGCTCATGGTGCATTGCGTGGATGACCGAGCCCGCGCCGAGAAACAGCATCGCCTTGAAGAACGCATGCGTGAAGAGGTGGAACATCGCGACCGAGTAGACGCCGACGCCCGCCGCCACGAACATGTAGCCCAGCTGCGAACAGGTCGAATAGGCGATCACGCGCTTGATGTCGTTCTGCACGAGGCCGACGGTGGCGGCGAAGAAGGCCGTGGCGGCGCCGACGATGATGATGAAATTCGTGGCAAACGGCGCGTATTCCATGATCGGCGACATGCGGCAGACGAGAAAGACGCCCGCCGTCACCATCGTGGCCGCATGGATCAGCGCCGAAACCGGCGTCGGACCTTCCATCGCGTCCGGCAGCCACGTGTGCAGGATCAGCTGCGCCGACTTGCCCATCGCCCCGATGAAGAGCAGCATGGCGATCGTGTTGGCCGCGTTCACCTCGTATCCGAGGAAGGGGAAGGTCGTCTCCATCAGCTCGGGACCCACGGCGAGGATCACATCGAACTGGATCGAATCCGCCATCCAGAACAGAGCGAAGATGCCCAGCAGGAAGCCGAAATCGCCCACGCGGTTGACGATGAACGCCTTCATCGCCGCCGACCCGGCGGACGGTTTGCGGTAGTAAAACCCGATCAGCAGGTAAGAGGCGACGCCCACGCCCTCCCAGCCGAAGAACAGCTGCAGAAGGTTGTCGGCGGTCACCAGCATCAGCATGGCGAAGGTGAAGAACGACAGGTAGGCGAAGAAGCGCGGCCGGTAGCTCTCGCCCTCCTTGAAGTTGTCGTCATGGGCCATGTAGCCGAAGGAATAGAGATGCACGAGCGCCGAGACGGTCGTGATCACGATCAGCATGATCGCCGTCAGCCGGTCGACCCGGATCGACCAGTCGGTAAAGAGCGTCCCGCTCTCGATCCAGGTGAAGAGCGTGCGGGTGTAGGTCTCGCCGTCGAAGCCGAGGAACACCACCCAGCTCAGCAGCATCGACAGGAACAGAAGGCCGGTCGCCACGACGCAGGCGGCCTGCTCGCCGATCAGCCGCCATGTGAACCCGCAGATGAGCGCGCCGACGAGCGGGGCGAAGAGGAGGATCGTTTCCATGGGTCTCTCAGCCCTTCATCACGTTGACGTCTTCGACCGCGATCGTGCCCCGATTGCGGAAGAAGCAGACCAGGATCGCAAGGCCGATCGCGGCCTCGGCGGCGGCGACGGTGAGGATGAACAGGGTAAACACCTGCCCCGTGAGATCACCGAGATAGGAGGAGAAGGCGACAAGGTTGATGTTGACCGCCAGAAGCATCAGCTCGACCGACATCAGGATGATGATGACGTTCTTCCGGTTCAGGAAGATGCCGAAAATGCCGATGACGAAAAGCGCCGAGGCCACCGTCAGATAGTGTTCCAGTCCGATCGTCATGTCGTCCCTCCGGGGGCGCGCCCCTGGTCTTTCATCATGCGCCGCGGTTGGCCGCGGTCGGTGTTCGAGTTGTCGGGCGAGGACCGGCGGATGCGCCTATTCGCACGAACGATCGGAGCAACGGCTCACAAGCCCTGCCCCGGTTTGACGTCCTTCAGTTCCATCGCCTTGGCCGGGTCGCGATACATCTGCGCCAGCACGTCCTGCCGCTTGATGTCGGCGCGGTGGCGCAGCGTCAGCACGATCGCACCCACCATCGCCACCAGCAGGATCAGCCCCGACAGCTGGAACGCCAGGAAATACCCGTCATAGAGGATCAGGCCCAGAGCCTGCGTGTTATGCGCCTCGTCAAGCGGCGGCGTCGGGTTGCCCAGCCGCGCATCGATCCCCTCGGAGAAGGTCCAGCTGCCATAGGCCAGCCCCAACTGCATCAGCAGCACGATACCGATCAGCCCCGCCAGCGGAATGTACTTGGCCATCTCCGCCTTGAGACGGGCGAAATCGACGTCGAGCATCATCACCACGAAGAGGAACAGCACCGCGACCGCCCCCACGTAGACGATGATCAGAAGCATCGCGACGAACTCCGCACCCAGCAGCACGAAAAGCCCCGCCGCCGACAGGAAGGCGAGGATCAGCCACAGCACCGAATGCACCGGGTTGCGCGCCGTGACCGTCAGAAGCCCGCCGGTCACCACGCAGATCGCGAAGAGATAGAAGGTGAAATCCGCAACCGTCATCTCACTCCTCCGCGCCCTCGAGGGCGTCCTTCGCGAGGTCCATGGCCTTGTTCATGGCAGGCACGCCGCCGAACATCGCGGCCATGCCGATGGCTTCCGCGATCTCCTGCTTGGTGGCGCCCGCTTCGACCGCGTGGCGCACCGTCAGCCGGATCTGCGCCTCGGCCATTGCACCCTGGATCGTCAGCCCCTGAAGGGTCAGCAAAAGCCGCGTCTTGGCGTCCAGTCCTTCGGGGTTGAACTGCTTGCCCCAGAAGGCTTCGAGCATGTCGGCGGGCACCGTGGGCCAGAGCTTGTCCATCGAGGCCATGTTGAACTGGGCCATGGCCGGGTTCACGGCCTTGGCCCATTCCTGCGCCATTTCCTGGGTCTGACGGAACATCGCCTCGAAGGGGTTTTGCGGGGTGTCGTTCATCGGTACGGCGCGTCCATTTCGAGGTTGCGGGCGATCTCGGCCTCCCAGCGGTCGCCGTTCTCCAGAAGCTTGGCCTTGTCGTAGAACAGCTCCTCGCGGGTTTCGGTGGCGAACTCGAAGTTCGGGCCTTCGACGATGGCATCGACCGGGCAGGCCTCCTGGCAAAAGCCGCAATAGATGCACTTGGTCATGTCGATGTCGTAGCGCGTCGTCCGGCGCGAGCCATCCTCGCGCGGTTCGGCGTCGATGGTGATCGCCTGCGCGGGGCAGATCGCCTCGCAGAGCTTGCAGGCGATGCAGCGTTCCTCGCCGTTGGGATAGCGGCGCAGCGCGTGTTCGCCCCGGAAACGCGGGGAAAGCGGCCCCTTCTCGTGGGGGTAGTTCACCGTGGCCTTTGGCGCGAAGAAATACTTCAGCCCAAGGCCGAGGCCCTTCAGCATGTCCTGCATCAGGAAGTATTTCGTGGCGCGCGTCCAGTCGATCTGCGTCATGTCAGCCTCCGATCAGCCCCCAAGGGCCCAGCGTGCGTAAAAGCCGCCGAATACCTCGAACTTCGCGAGGAAGGCCACGATCACCACCCAGGCGAGCGACAAGGGCAGGAACACCTTCCAGCCGATCCGCATGAGCTGATCGTAGCGGTAACGCGGCACGACCGCCTTCACCATCGCGAAGAGGAAGAAGAAAAGCGCCATCTTCGCGATCATCCACAGCGGGCTGTCCGGGATGAACGGGATGGGCGACAGCCAGCCGCCGAAGAACAGCAGCGTCATCAGTGCGCACATCAGGAAGATGGCGATGTATTCGCCGGCCATGAAAAGAAGGAAGGGGGTGGAGGAATACTCCACCTGATAGCCCGCGACCAGCTCCGACTCCGCCTCGGGCAGGTCGAAGGGCGGGCGGTTCGTCTCGGCCAGTGCCGAGATGAAGAACAGCACCACCATCGGCAGATGCGGCAGCCAGTACCAGCCGAACAGGCCCCAACCCGTGTCCTGCGCGTTGACGATGGCGCCGAAATTCATCGAGCCGGTCGAGATGATCACCCCGATGATGATCAGGCCGATCGACACCTCGTAGGAGATCATCTGCGCCGCCGACCGGAGCGAGCCGAGGAACGGGTATTTCGAGTTCGACGCCCAGCCCCCCATGATCACGCCATAGACCTCGAGCGAGGAGATCGCGAAGACGTAGAGGATGGCCACGTTGATATCGGCCAGCACCCAGCCGTCGTTGAACGGGATCACCGCCCAGGCGATCATGGCCAGTACGAAGGAGGTCATCGGCGCCAGCATGAACACGGGCCGGTCCGCGCCTGCCGGGATCACGACCTCCTTGACCACGTATTTCAGCGCGTCGGCGACGGTCTGCAGAAGCCCGAAGGCGCCCACCACGTTCGGGCCGCGCCGCATCTGTACGGCGGCCCAGATCTTGCGATCGCCATAGACGAGAAACAGCAGGGAAATCATCACGAAGCCGATCACCAGCAGGCTCTGCGCCGCGATGATCAGCATCAGCCCCGGGGTGGTCGAAAAGAAGCCGTCCATGGGTCGTCCTCAAACCGTCGGTATACCTAGCTCGGCGCAGTCGGCCACCGTCACCTCGGCGTCGATCGTCTGCAACCCTCGCGGGAGCGTCGGCGAGACGGTGTAAACCGCATCCGCGACGCGAACGCTACCCTCAACCTTCACATTTGTGCGCACATGTCGCGCAAAGCCGTAGCCCCGGATCACCGCATATTGCGCCGCCGCGCAGCGGCTGTAGGCGATCAGATCACCCTGCGTGGCCGGGCCGGACATGCGCGCGATCAGGTTGACGATATCGTCATCGATCAGCCGCGTCTCCACGCCTTCGTGACGCGGCAGGGGCTCGGGCGGCGGGGGCACGGCGAGCGGCTGGCAGGCGCCCAGCAAAAGGAGCGCAGCGCCTGCTTTTGCGACGGCCGCACCATCCGGCATGCCCAAGCCCGTCTACTCCGCCGCCATCGGCGCCGCGGCGCGCGCCTTGGCGGCCGCGCTCAGCTCGGCCATCAGCGTGCTGGCCCGGGCGATCGGGTTCACCAGGTAGTGGTCGGTGATCGAAGGTGCGAAGTCGGCCTTTCCAAGCGGCGCGGCGGGCAGCGCCTGCCAGTCGTTGACCGGCACCGCGTCGATGGCGTCCAGATGCGGCACGGCCTCGGTGAGCGCGCGGCGCAGCTGGCCGATGGTGTTCCACGGCTGGGTCGCGCCGATCTCGGCGGAAAGCGCGCGCAGGATCGCCCAGTTTTCCCGCGCCTCGCCGGGCGGGAAGCTCGCGCGGAACGCCAGCTGCGGACGGCCTTCGGTATTGACGAAGAGCCCCGGCTCCTCGGGATAGGCGGCTGCCGGCAGGATCACGTCGGCCCGGTGCGCGCCACGGTCCCCGTGAGAGCCCTGGTAGATCACGAACGCCCCCGAGGCGATGTCCACCTCGTCCGCGCCCAGATTGTAGATCACGTCCGCGCCGTCGACCGCGGCGGCAAGCCCGCCCTCGGTCACCGCGCCCACATCCATCGCGCCCACGCGCGAGGCGGCGGTGTGCAGGATCAGAAGGCCCGAGGCGGTCTCTTCGGCCAGTTTCATCGCAGCGGCCAGCACAGCCTCGCCATCGGCCTCGCGGATCGCGCCCTGGCCGACGATGACAATGGAGGGCTTCTCACGGATCGTGTCGGAATGCTCCATGCCCACGACCCGCTCCAGCGCGGCGCGGTCGGTGCCAATGTGATCGACGTCATAGGTCAGGTCGGCGGCAGGCCCGATCAGGCCGACGCTTGCCCCCTTCAGCCACGCCTTGCGGATGCGCGCGTTCAAAACCGGCGCCTCGGCGCGCGGGTTGGCGCCGATCAGCATGATCGCCTTGGCGTCGTCGATCTCCTCGATCGTCGCCGTGCCGACATAGGCCGCGCGGTTGCCCGCGGGGAGCTTCGCGCCATCGGTGCGGCACTCGAGCGATCCGCCCTGCCCTTCGACAAGCTGCTTCAGCGCAAACGCGGCTTCCGTCGGGGCCAGATCGCCCATCAGACCGGCAAGCTTCGACGCGCCCTTGATTGCGGAGGCGGCAGCGCCCAGCGCCTCGCCCCAGCTCGCAGGCCTCAGCTTTCCGTTCTCCCGGATATACGGCCGGTCCAGCCGCTGGCGGCGCAGCCCGTCCCAGACGTAACGGGACCGGTCTGCCAGCCATTCCTCGTTCACGCCGTCATTGTTGCGCGGCAGGATGCGCATGACCTCGCGGCCCTTGGTATCCACGCGAATGTTGGACCCCAGCGCGTCCATCACGTCGATGGTCTCGGTCTTCGTCAGCTCCCACGGCCGCGCGGTGAAGGCATAGGGCTTGTTCGTCAGCGCGCCAACCGGGCAGAGGTCCACGATGTTGCCCTGCATCTCGCTGTCGAGCGTCTGGCCGAGATAGGAGGTGATTTCCGCATCCTCGCCCCGACCGGTCTGGCCCAGCTCCGGCATGCCGGCCACCTCGGTGATGAAGCGTACGCAGCGCGTGCACGAGATGCAGCGCGTCATGTGCGTTTCCACCAGCGGCCCGAGGTCGAGGTCCTCCACGGCGCGCTTGGGCTCCCGGTAGCGGGAGAAATCGACGCCATAGGCCATCGCCTGGTCCTGAAGGTCGCATTCGCCGCCCTGGTCGCAGATCGGGCAGTCGAGCGGGTGGTTGATCAGGAGAAACTCCATCACCCCCTCGCGGGCCTTCTTGACCATGGGCGAGTTCGTCTTGACCACCGGCGGCTGGCCCTCGGGCCCGGGCCGCAGGTCGCGCACCTGCATCGCGCAGGAGGCGGCGGGTTTCGGCGGGCCGCCAACCACCTCGACGAGGCACATGCGGCAGTTGCCCGCGATGGACAGCCGTTCGTGATAGCAGAAGCGTGGGATCTCGATCCCCGCCTGTTCACAGGCCTGAATCAGGGTCATCGCCGGATCGACTTCGATCTCGTTGCCGTCGATCACGATTTTGCGCAGGTCACTCATGGCTTGCCGGTCCTCCGGTTGGCCCGCGGGTGCAAGCTCTGGTTTCCAGAGCGCCCGCCGGTTCACGCGTTTGACCCGCTTTCTACCCCTCCCGGAGCAGCCTGCCAATCTGCGTGCCTGCGGTAATTTCGTCGCGCCCCACGCGGCACGCGCCCTCGACATCCTCCAGAGAGGTCACGCCGCGCTGGGCGAGATACTGCCGGGCGATGGCGATCATGCGCGCCTGTTCGGCGTCGTCCTCGACATATTCGGTGACCTCGGCCCGGGAATAGCCCAGCGACATGGCATGGTTGGCCAACCCCAGAAGGAAGGCGCCAGCGGCGATAGTGCGCCGCTCGATCGTCGGGCAGGTCAGTTCGATATGCCGCCCGATGGCGATCATGAGAAGCCCGTTGTGCACACGCTCGTCGTTGCGCAGCGTCTCCCACTCATCCGCGCGCGCCGATCCCGCGCTGGTGGCCAGCGCCAGCACCAGCACGAGCACGCAGGCCCAAATGGTGGCAATTTCCGGTTTCATGGCCTCGGTCCTTTCGACTCGCAGGTTTTTTGGCATCTGCCTCGGCCACGATTTGGGTTCTGGAGGGCTCGTCATTCAATAACAACGCCCGCCACCCGCGCTTGGCTGGCGGTATTTCGCGCGCCTGCCTCGCGGAGGCGGTTCGATGTCCGAGAGTTACGGCCAGTCACCGCCGAAACTCGCGACGAACCAGACGAGCGCCACGATGAACAGCACAGAGAGCACGCCGTAAAACGCGTTCTCCCGTCCCTCGGACTTGTCCAAAACAAGCGCAGCGCCCGCCGCCAGAGTCGCGCCGGTGGCGAGCCCGAGGATCATGCCCCCTGTGCCCCATGCGGCGCCGACAAGCATGCCGACGATGCTGCACGCAAGATAGATACCGGTGAGCCCGTACCAGTAGAACCGTACCATGAAACTGCCTCATATGCCTCTTGCCGCCTCGGTGCGGCCCTTTTTCGAAGGGCCTGCCCGGACAGTCATTGGCAAGGAGCGTACAGATTCCAAACGGTTGGAGCAACAATCGCATCCGGGAACGGTGGAATCATGCGGCGAGCCCGCCACAAGCGCGCCTGCGGCCGCTCACCCTGACCGCACGTCGAGCCGCGCTCGAACCCGGTCCAGTTTGCAGTTCAGTTCTGCAAGCGGGCACGGGAGTAAAGTGACAGGTCAGCTTACGCCGACTGGCGCCGGCGCGGCAGCAGGGTGCGCAAGCGCGCCACAAGCCCGGGAAAGCCGCCGATCAGGCCCGGCGGAACCGTGACGTCATCGTCCCGCGACATGGAGACGGCTGGCTTCACCGCCCGCAACCGGTCCTGAGCCTCGCGTTCGATGGTTCTCAGGTCGACATGTCCGTGACACATGGGGCCTCTCCCGCAGCTTTCCCCAAGCCTGCGACAGCGTGTTTGGCCTGTCGAGAGAAAACTCGGTCAGAGCGTGCGGGCGTGAGCCCAGTCGAAGGCATGATCGCTCGGCCCGTTGGCCTTCAGGTATTCCAGTCGCTCCAGCGCCTCGCCCAGCGACGGGCGATGCCCCGGCTCGATCCACCACATCACGAAATGCTGTGCACCCAGCGCCTCGAACCAGTTGGCCCGGCGCTCAAGGAAGTGCCGGTGAACGGTGTTCCAGACGAAATGCTCGAGGTCCGCGAGGCTTTCCCACACGGTGAGGTTCGCCACGAATTGCGGATCGTCGCCGATAGTGTTCTCGGTGTTGCCGGTGCCGGGCTCACCCGAGCCTTCCATCATCCAGACGAAGCCGGGGGACCGCTTGCCGATCCCGTTGACGCGGTCGAGCGCACCCATGAACTCCGCCACGCGCGGGTGGTCCGTGGGCGCGACGAGACGGCCGATGTTGAGCTGGGCGAGATGGCGCTCGGTGCTCACTCCGCCGCGATCTCGACCGTACCGTCGCGCTTCACGCGGATACGGTCCTCGATCTCGTGGCGGAAATGCCGGATCAGGCCCTGGATCGGCCAGGCCGCCGCGTCGCCCAGCGCGCAGATCGTGTGGCCCTCCACCTGTTTGGTGACGTCGAGCAGCATGTCGATTTCCTCGACCTGCGCATCGCCCTTCACCAGCCGGTCCATGACCCGCATCATCCAGCCCGTGCCCTCACGGCAGGGCGTGCACTGGCCGCAGCTTTCGTGCTTGTAGAAGGCGCTGAGCCGCCAGATCGCCTTGATGATGTCGGTGGACTGATCCATCACGATCACCGCTGCCGTGCCGAGGCCAGAGCGCTGTTCCCGCAGCCAGTCGAAATCCATGATTGCGCCCTCGCGCATCACGCTGGCGGGCAGACAGGGCACCGACGAGCCGCCCGGGATCACCGCCTTGAGGTTGTCCCAGCCGCCCCGGATGCCGCCGCAATGACGCTCGATCAGCTCGTCGAAGGGGATGCTCATCTCCTCCTCGACGACGCAGGGGTTGTTCACATGACCCGAGATCGCGAAAAGCTTGGTCCCCGCGTTGTTCGGCCGGCCAAAGCCCGCGAACCACTCCGCGCCCCGGCGCAGGATCGTGGGCACCACCGCGATCGACTCCACATTGTTGACCGTGGTGGGGCAGCCATAGAGGCCAGCGCCGGCCGGAAACGGCGGCTTCATCCGCGGCATGCCCTTCTTGCCCTCGAGGCTTTCGAGAAGCGCGGTTTCCTCGCCGCAGATATAAGCGCCCGCACCGTGATGCAGGTAGAGGTCGAAATCCCAGTCCGACCCGGCGGCGTTTGCCCCCAGCAGCCCCGCGTCATACGCCTCGTCGATGGCGGCCTGCAGCGCCTCGCGCTCGCGGATGTATTCGCCGCGGATGTAGATGTAGCACGCATGCGCACCCATCGCGAAAGAGGCGATCAGGCACCCCTCGATCAGCGTGTGGGGGTCGTTGCGCATGATCTCCCGGTCCTTGCACGTCCCGGGCTCGGATTCGTCTGCGTTGACCACGAGGTAGGAGGGCCGCCCGTCCGATTCCTTGGGCATGAAGGACCACTTGAGCCCCGTGGGAAACCCGGCGCCGCCGCGCCCCCGCAGGCCCGAGGCCTTCATGATCTCGACGATCTTGTCGCGGCCCAGCGAGATCAGGTCCTTCGTGCCGTCCCAGTGTCCACGCGCCTTGGCGCCCGCAAGCGTGCGCTCGTGCATCCCATAGATATTGGTAAAGATCCGGTCTTTGTCCTGAAGCATGGCTATCCTCTTTCGCCCCGGTCCGGCGGGGCCGTTCGACCCGCCGATCACGACCGGCGGCGCGCTCTCCACACCCAATACGTCACCACGAGCGACCAGACCAGTGCGGCAATCGCCGCAAGGTCGAGCAATAGCGCATAGCGCGGATCGAGACCGAGCTGGCCTCCGATATATTGCCCGGCCACCCAGACGACCATGGTCAGCGACATCACGACGGCAGCAAGTCGCACCTGTCGGGTCAGGCGCAGCTCTTCTGTGGTGGGCTTGCGGTCTGGGCGTCTGGCCATGGGCGGAATCCGGTGAAGTCCTTCGCCTGCCTAGCGCGCAGGGCGGGCGCGGCACAATCCCGCGCCGCGTCCGATTTGCACGATCGGGCCATCCGCCGCTCAGGCGAGCCGCGCCCGCGCCTGGTCCACCACCTTGTAGCGGGCGCAGATCATCTTGAACCCGGCCTGCTGATCGTTGAGCCAGTCGATCCCGTCATCGTCGAGGGTGGCGAGCTGATCGAAATGGAAGATGCCGAACTCGTTGAGCGCGGTGGCGAGCTTTGCCCCGACCCCGGTCAGCACCGTCAGGTCATCGGCCTTGCCGCCACGCGGCGCGTCCAGCAGATGCGGGCTGGGCCCGGAGATTTCCGGTTCGGCGGCCGGCTTCGCTTCCGCCACGGCCGGTTTGGGGGAAGCGGCCTTTTTCGCCGTGGGTGCAGAACGCTTTGCGATCTCCTGAGCCGCGCCGGGCGTGGCAGGCGCCTTGCGCGACGCAGACGTCGTCTTCTTCGGCTTGATCGTCGGCGCGACGCGAGCTGCGTCAACCTCGTTGGCCGCTCCGGCGCGGCCCATGGCCTGCCAGAACCCGGTGGGTGCGGTCAGGCCCATTTTCCAGGCCTGTATCGTGGCCGTGCCCGCGAAGGCAGTGTTATAGGCCCAAATCTGGATCATGGAGGCTTGCGCGGCCTTCCCGCGCAGCCAGAAGTCTTCGGCGAGTTTCATACCCATCGCTCCTCAGAGTCGTGTCACCAACCCTCCCGACGATCAGTATACATCACCTTTGTCGACTTTTTCGGAAAAATCCGTCTCTCCGCCCGAGGCGAGGATCCGAGCCTGTTCCACCCAGTTGTCACGGGTGACGCGGCCCTTGAAGCCCTCGAGGTTCTGGTCGACCCATTCCACCTCGTCGGCCGACCAGTTCGCGATCTGGTCGAAATGGTAGAAGCCGAGGCTGTTGCAAAGCTTTTCGAGCTTGGGACCGACGCCCTTGATCTTCTTGAGATCGTCCGCCCCGCCCTCACGCGGGCCTTCGAGCGCCTCGGGGCGGGTCCCCTCGCCGGAATTCGCCGCAACGGGTGCCGCGGCCGGTTCGGGCTTGGCTTCGGCAGGCTTTTTTTCGGCGTTCTGCTTGGCCTCGGCCTTCGGGGCAGGTTCGGCGGTCGCGACTGGCTTGTTCGAGCGCAGGGGCGCCGTCGCGGGCACCGTTGGCGCCGCGTCCGCATGCGCCATCTTGCCCGGCTCCACCGGTCCGGGCATCGGCTTGAGGAACATCACCGAGAAGAGCGAACCCAGAACAAAGAAGATCACGGCAGCCGCGAAGAGCGCCTGCAAGAGCGTCCAGTCGCCCGCGATCATCAAGGCGGCCATGGCTAGAAATCCCGTGGCCGAGGCGACGCCCCAGACGATCAGAAGATTGATGAGACCGGATGGCGAATTCATGAAGGCTCCTCCCGCTTTCGCATGTGTCGCCCAAGTTGTAACCGCCGGATTCCCGTTTGTCTTGTCCCTTTAAGGCGAATTGTCGCGGCCCACCTCCCGTGAGGGGATCTCTTCCAGAACCGCGTCGAAATCCGTGGCGAAGAGAAACTGCCCAAGCCAACCGCCGACAACTGTCGTCCCGAGACCCGCGAAGGCGCCAACCGCCACCCAGAGGCCCAGAAGCCCCACGGCGACCAGCGCCACTGTCAAACCCAGAATCGCAGCGATCGTCCATATCGCCGTGATCGCCGCGAAGCGGCGTACCGTCATTGCCCGTGCCATGCGCGTCCCCATTTTTTTTGCGTCAAGTATCAGGGGCATGAGCTAGGGGAGGACGCGCGTCGCGTCGAGATCGCAGGCCTGCGACACAAGTGCCGGGCGCACGGCCAGTCGGGGATCAGTCCCCGGCGGCCAGTGCCGCGGCCTGCGCGATCCAACCGTCGCGTTCGATCCGGCCCTTGAACTTCAGGCGCGCATCGACCCAGGCGACCTCGGCGGGTGTCCAGGCGGCGATCTGGTCGAAATGGTAGAACCCCATCTCGTTCAGAAGCGCCTCGAGCTTCGGCCCGACCCCGGCGATGCGTTTCAGGTCATCGGCCGCCTGCCCGGTGCGCGGCGCATCGAGACGCTCGGGCTCGGCCTCCCCGATACCGCCTTCGGCCGCACGGGCCGGTGCGCGGGTTTCGGGATGGCCCTTGCCCTTCACCGGCGCCTCGCGCTTGTCGATCCCGGTCTCGTCGATGGGCACATCGGCGGCGAGCACCGGCTCCTTCGGGTTCGTTTCGACATCGACCTCGCCGCCCGATTGCCTGCCCCATGGCGCCAGAAGCGGCACCTCGGTCCCGTCGATCCGCTTGATCGTGTCACCGATATCCGTCGCGAGCCGCGCCGACACGTTCAGCTCGTCTCGCCCGGCCTCGTGATCGGTGAGCGATGTCAGGCCGCCTGCCGGTTCGGAGGCGTAGCGCCCGTTCTGCGGACCCGGCGTCGGCACCCTGTCCGCCGCCATTTCGTCCAGCAGCCAGCCCAGCTTCTCCGCCGTCAGGTCCTCATAGTAATCCTTGCCGATCTGAGCCATGGGCGCGTTCGCGCAGGCGCCGAGGCATTCGACCTCTTCCCAGGAGAACTTGCCATCGTCGCTCAGCTGATGCGGGCGCTTGGCGATCTTGTCCTTGCAGACCGCCACAAGGTCCTCCGCCCCGCAGATCATGCACGACGTCGTCCCGCAGATCTGGATATGGGCGACAAAGCCCACGGGCGCGAGCTGGAACATGAAGTAGAAGGTGGCGACCTCGAGCCCGCGGATATGGGCCATGCCAAGCATGTCGCAGACATGTTCGATCGCGGGACGGGTCAGCCAGCCTTCCTGCTCCTGCGCGCGCCACAGGAGCGGGATGATCGCGGAGGCCTGCCGCCCCTCGGGATACTTGGTGATCTGCGCCTCCGCCCAGGCCCGGTTCTCGGGCGTGAAGGCGAAGCTCTCGGGTTGCTCGGGGTGAAGGCGGCGGAGCATCGGTCGGTCCTCAGTCTTGCGGGCTCATGGTTTATAACGGCGGCGCGGGCCTTGCCTGCGGAAGCCTCCGGCGGGAGTTTTCTTGCCAGGATGAAGGCCAGGCTAACGGGATTTCCGCACGCTCAACGGTCGACCTCGCCGAAGACGATGTCGATGGAGCCCAGGATCGCGGACACGTCCGCGAGCTGGTGGCCCACGGTCAGGTAATCCATCGCCTGAAGATGCGCGAAGCCCGGCGCGCGGAGCTTCGCGCGGTAGGGCCGGTTCGTGCCGTCGGCCACGAGGTAGACGCCGAACTCGCCCTTGGGCGCCTCCACGGCGCAGTAGATCTCGCCCTCGGGCACGTGGAACCCCTCGGTGTAGAGCTTGAAGTGGTGGATCAGGGCCTCCATCGAGGTCTTCATGTCGGCGCGCGAGGGCGGCGTGATCTTGCCGCGCGCCAGCACCGGGCCCTGGTTCGCAGGGTCCCGAAGCTTTTCGCAGGCCTGCTTGATGATGTGTATCGACTGGCGCATCTCCTCCATGCGGCAGAGGTAGCGGTCGTAGCAATCGCCGTTCTTGCCGATCGGGATCTGGAACTCGAGCTCGTCGTAGCATTCATAGGGCTGCGCGCGGCGCAGGTCCCAGGCCAAGCCCGAGCCGCGCACCATGACGCCGGACATGGCCCAGTCCTGTATGTCCTCTTCGCTGACAACGCCGATATCGACGTTGCGCTGCTTGAAGATGCGGTTTTCGGTCAGGAGACCATCGATATCCTTCAGCACCTTCGGAAATGCGTCGGCCCAGGTGTCGATGTCGTCGATCAGCTGGGGCGGCAGGTCCTGATGCACGCCGCCGGGCCGGAAATAGGCGGCGTGGAGCCGGGCGCCAGACGCCCGCTCGTAGAAGACCATCAGCTTCTCGCGTTCCTCGAAGCCCCAGAGCGGCGGGGTCAGCGCGCCCACGTCCATGGCCTGCGTGGTCACGTTCAGCAGGTGGTTCAGGATGCGCCCGATCTCGCAGTAGAGCACGCGGATCAGCGAGGCACGCCGCGGCACCTCCACGCCCGTCAGCTTCTCGATCACGAGGCACCAGGCGTGTTCCTGGTTCATCGTGCCCACGTAATCGAGCCGGTCGAAATAGGGCAGGTTCTGCAGGTAGGTCCGGCTTTCCATCAGCTTCTCGGTGCCCCGGTGCAGCAGCCCGATATGCGGGTCGCAGCGCTCGACGATCTCGCCGTCGAGTTCGAGCACGAGCCGGAGCACACCATGGGCCGCCGGGTGCTGGGGCCCGAAGTTGATGTTGAAGTTGCGGATCTTCTGTTCGTGGGTCTCCAGGTCGGTGGAGCCATCGTCGTAGCGGTTCTGCCGGATGTCGCCGTCCATCATGGCTGCCTATTCCTTGTTCAGGCGGGCTTTCGTGCGGAAAACCTTGGTCAGGAGCTTCCACGACCCGTCCTCGTTCACGAAACCGAGGTGATCTTCGAAGCGCGTTCCGGGGATATCGACCCAGAGATGCACGCGCGCGATCTGGTCGCCCATCACGTCGATGTCGAGCACTTCGTAGGACGCAGGTCCCTCGCCGGGCGAACGCCCACGCACACGCTCGATGAAGGACGCCTTGTCCCAGTAGGTCGGCCCGTCGGGGTCGATGAGGTTCATGGCGAAGCGCTCGTGGCACATCTCCTCGAAGATTTCGGTCCGCGCGTACCAGACCGCCTCGCAATAGGCCTTGGCCTGTTCGAGGATCTGGGCGTGCAATTCAACCGTGCCCTTCATGCCGATTTCTCCCCTTTGCGGCCGCACATGTGGCGTTCCTCTGCATCACCGTTTCGCTTCCGCCTTCTCGTCCCCGGGAAGGATGTAGTCGGCCCCTTCCCACGGGCTCATGAAGTCGAACTGGCGGTATTCCTGCACGAGGCTCACGGGTTCGTAGACCACGCGCTTGAGTTCCTCGTCGTAGCGCACCTCGGTGTAACCGGTGGTGGGGAAATCCTTGCGCAAAGGGTGCCCGCGGAAGCCGTAATCGGTCAGAATGCGGCGCAGGTCCGGGTTGCCGGAGAACAGGATCCCGAACATGTCGTAGACCTCGCGCTCGTACCAGCCGGCGCTGGCATGCACGCCCGTGATGGAGGGCACCACGTCCTCCTCCCGGACGGCCGTCTTCACGCGGATGCGGTGGTTCTGGTACATGCTGAGGAAGTGATAGACCACGTCGAAACGCCGCTCGCGCTCGGGCCAGTCGACGCCGGTGATGTCGACCAGCGTGGAAAAGGCACAGGCGCGGTCGGCCTTCAGGAACTCCACGAAGCTGTCGATCTCGGCCACGGCCACTTCCACGCTCAGCTCGCCATGGGTGATGGTATGGCCGAGCACCGCGTCGGACTGCCTTTCGGCGATATGGGCGGCCAGCTCCTTGAGGGCCTCGGTCATGGGGTCGTCTCCTGTCTCGGGCCGAAACGGCGCGGGTCAGCGCGTGATGGTTCCGGTACGGCGGATCTTCCGCTGCAGCTGCAGAATGCCATAAAGCAGCGCCTCGGCCGTGGGCGGGCAGCCCGGCACGTAAAGGTCCACCGGCACGATCCGGTCGCAGCCGCGCACCACGGAATAGCTGTAGTGATAGTAGCCCCCGCCATTGGCGCAGGAGCCCATGGAGATCACGTAGCGCGGCTCGGGCATCTGGTCGTAGACCTTGCGCAGCGCGGGCGCCATCTTGTTGGTCAGAGTGCCGGCCACGATCATCAGGTCGGACTGGCGCGGCGAGGCGCGCGGCGCGGTGCCGAACCGTTCGAGATCATAGCGCGGCATGGAGGTGTGCATCATCTCGACCGCGCAGCAGGCAAGCCCGAAGGTCATCCAGTGCAAGCTGCCGGTGCGCGCCCAGTTGATGATGTCCTCGGTCGAGGTGACGAGAAACCCCTTGTCCTGAAGCTCCCGGTTGAGGGTCTGGGTGGCGACCTCGCGGTCGGCCCCGGCGGTGTTGACGCCTGTCATCACTCCCATTCCAGTGCTCCCTTCTTCCATTCATAGGCGAAGCCCACCGTGAGGACGGCGAGGAAGATCATCATCGACCAGAACGCGGCCATCGACAGCTCGGGCAAGGCCACGGCCCACGGGAAAAGGAACGCGATTTCGAGGTCGAAGATGATGAACAGGATCGACACGAGGTAGAACCTCACGTCGAACTTCATCCGTGCATCGTCGAAAGCGTTGAACCCGCATTCATAGGCCGAGACCTTTTCGGGGTCGGGGTTGCGCACGGCCACGATCACGGCAGCCAGGATCAGCACCAGGCCCAGCCCGATGGCCAGAGCCAGGAAAATGAGAATCGGGGCGTAGTTGGACAGAAGGTCCTGCATCTGCATTCCTCGCGTGCCTCTCGTGCGCAAGCATACACGCACGGCGGGTCCGGTCGATAGGGGTGATCTAAACGCGACCCACCATAGCGTCAACGCAAGCAGGGTGCGGCAAAAACGGGAAAACGGGGCAATTGCCGCTCAGCGTTTCTTGTGGATGTAGGATCGGAAGCGCGGCACGAAGAACTTCGCGAAGGCCTTCACTTCGGGCCGCCGCCAGGCTTCGGGGCTCATAACCAGATGGCCTGTCACGGACATGCCCTCGGGCGGAGGAAAACAGCGCAACAGCCCTGCCTCCTCGGCCAAGGTCGTGGGAACAACGCCAAGCCCGAGGCCGGCGCGCACGGCCGGCACGATCGCTTCGGGGTCACTGACCCGGCCGACAATCTGGTCCGGGGAAATGCGCTCGAGCAGCCAGTTGTAGACGGGAAACGTACGTCGCAAACGGTCATACCCCATGAACCGATGCCCGGCGAGGTCGTGCTCACCGGCAGGAAGGCCATGGCGTTCCGCGTAGGTCCTAGACCCATAGACTGACGCGGTCGACATCGTCAGCTTTCGGCAGATCAGGCGGTCATCCGCGATTTCGCCGAACCGGATGGCGACATCCGCGTCCCCCGCGATCAGATCGACATACTCGTTCGACGCGACGAATTCGAACCGCACGCCGGGATGCATGTCCGTGAAATCGGCGAGCGCCTCGGCAAGGTTCTCGGAGAAGTTGGACTTGGGCGCGGTCAGCCGGATCGGCCTCTCGAGGGTGCGGCCCGCCCGGCTGGCCGCGCCCTCGAACGCCGCTGCCGCTTCGGCAACCGCGCGCGCTTCGGCCTCCAGGTCCCGCGCATCGGCGGTCGGCCGGGCGCCGCGCGTGTCCCGCTCGAACAGCGTCAGCCCCGTGGCATGTTCCAGCGCGTCGATCCTGCGCGCCACCGTCGGCTGCGCCATGCCCAGCGCCTTGGACGCGGCCAACGTCGATCCCGCGTCCAGCACCGCGAGGAATACGCGCAGGTCCGACCAGTTCCAGCTATCGCTCTTCATTTTTGCAGAACAGCACAACGGCGCGGCGGATACCAGCGCGGCGGTCCTCGGATCACGCTGATCCCACCGCACAAAACGCCCCCGGAGAGAGCCCATGTTCGCCCAGACCAATGCACCCCGCCGCCCCGGCCTTCTCGACAGCATCGCGGCATGGATCGACCGCGCCGCACCCGCCCATGACCCCGCCCATCATGCCGAAGGCGCGCCCGAGACGGACCGTGACCGCCGCGATTTCATGCTGACGATGATGGAGGACCATCCCCACGCCTTCACCAGCGAGGCAGACGTCCAGTGCATGATGCATCTCTATCCCGGACGGTTCTGACCCTGCGGCACGACGAAAACGCGGCGAGGATGATCCCCGCCGCGCGCCCTTTCAACCGTGCGATGCGCGCAGCCTAGCTGTCGCTGTCCGCGCCGCCGGGAATGAGCCGGTGGATCATGCCGGCGTCGGTGGCGGTATAAAGGTTGCCGTCAGGCCCCTGCACCAGCGTCCGGAAACGGCCCGGTTCCATCGGCAGGGTCATCTCGGTCACGTCCACCACGGACAGGTCTTCATCCAGTTCGATGACGTCGATGCGCTGGCCGATGGGGGTCCCGCCAAAGCCGATCCCCATGAAACCGACGACCATGGCGCCATCCCATGCACCCCATTGCTCCCCGGTCAGGAAGGTCGGCTGCGTGATGCCCTGGGAGTATCCGTTGTTCGTCCAGATCGGCGGCATTGCATCGGGATAGGTGTCGAAATCCGTCATCGGCATGAAGGCCGCGCGTTCGTAGCGGTTCATGCCCTCCTCCTGGTTGGGCATGTAGCCGCAATAGCCGTCGGGGCAGTCGCCACGTCCGGCCATGTTGTCGCGCGGGTCCCAGCCTCCATTGCCGCCGGGCTCCAGCACCGTGATCTCGTCGGAATGCCAGGGCCCATGCTCGGTGACGATCGCGTCGCCCGTCTCGGGGTGGAAGGTTATGCCTTGGACGTTGCGGTGGCCGTAGGTGTAGATCCGCGGATCGAATTCCTCGCCGACCCCGTTGCCGGGCGCGGGCTCGCCGTCGGTGGTGATGCGCAGCACCTTCGAGCCGAGGCTCTGCGGATCCTGCGGAATCGTCGGGTTGTGATTGTCGCCCGTCGTCACCCAGAGATAACCCTCCGGACCGAAGCGGATGCGGCCGCCGTTATGGGCGCCGGCGCTGCCGAAGGGGTGATCGGTCGGCTGCGTCTTGTAGGGAATGTCCTCGATCAGATCGGTGCGGTCCGACACTTCGGCGAAATCCTCGCTCACCGTCAGGCGCAGCACGCGATTGGTCTGCGGATCCGACATCTCGGAAGCCGAGTACACGTAGATCCGGCCGTTCTCGTCGAAATCGGGATCGACCGCGACACCGTTCATCCCGGCCTGGCCGTTGCAGAACAGATCGTCGGCAACCGTGGCGTAGCCGTCGGACCCGCCCATGCCCAAGAGCTGATGGACGTCGCCATCCGGCATGCGCACCGAAAGGCCCCGGCAGATCTCGGTGAAGAACATCGTGCCGTCGTCGAGAAAGGCGATGTCCCACGGAACCTCAAGCCCGTCGACCACCACCTCGTGCCCGAGAGAGGTCGTGTTCATCCCCTGCCCCTGCGCGATCGCGGGGGCACCGGTGGATATGGCCGTGGCAGCCAGCAGTCCGG
>Ga0209948_1000044_pt1 | contig 34837 bp, 26 predicted proteins | sample SalPonR2_C_D2_MG_FD_185709 | JGI IMG/M metagenome (GOLD analysis project Ga0209948, IMG submission 185709) | Salt pond soil microbial communities from South San Francisco under conditions of wetland restoration - Salt Pond MetaG R2_C_D2_MG... ... | reverse complement strand
AAAGAGAATGACAAAAACAAAATATTCGCTGAAAGCGAATAATAAAATATTGTGAGGTTCTTATCAGAAATTTTAATTAATTGGGATTCAGTTTATCTTTCTTTATATAGAAATAGGGCAGGTTACTCAAAACTAAAACATATTGAAATTGCTATAATCTATTATGAAAAACCAAAATCAATAGACCTTAAAATTTTTTAGCGGAATGGAAGTAATTTTAGATTTATCTTCTGGCCTTGAGTTTTTTCCCGAATCAAGTTCGGAACCTCTTGGACGGTTCATACTTTTTTTTCTCACAAAAAAAAGTACATGCGGAAATAATATTCCTGTGCAATCGTAACAATAAATCTTTGCTAACGAAATAAGTATTATCTTTTAAATGCCCTAGATAAAATAAATTTTCGTATCTCATTTGTCACATTTAGTGGATGTTATGAGAAAAATATTGATGAACTAACCATTTTTATCGGACACGAGTGACCCTAAATAATTATTACATTTCCGTAATAAATCCTGCCATATTAATATTTTTTTAAATAAATATAATCGCCAGGAGAACTGCCAGTATAATGGCAGGTAACATATTGAGTGTTTTAATTTTTTTGAGATCGAGTATATCCAGGCTCAAGCCTAATAATAAAATTCCACCTGTGGCTACCATTTCATTGATAACTGGCTCAGTCATAATTCCTTTTAGACTTCCGGCTAAGAGGGTTAAACCACCCTGATATAGCAGTAATGGAATCACGGAAAAGATGACTCCATAACCAAATGTAGCAGCGAGAGCAATCGAAGAGACACCATCCATTAATGATTTTGCAAATAAGAGATTGGGCTTGCCCTGAAGGCCTTCTTCAAAAGCACCCAGAATAGTCATAGATCCCATGCAAAACAGAAGAAAAGCTGTCATCATTCCTTCAGTGAATCTTTCATTGCTACTATCAAATTGATTTTTTAAAAAGTCTCCCAGTTTCTCTATCTGAGATTCAAGCTGTAATAATTCTCCACATAGACTCCCTACAACGATGCTTGTGATAACAATTAATATGTATTCGGATTTTAAAAACATAGATACACCCAGAGCCAGAGTGAAGAGGCCAATACCCTGAAAAAGAATTTTTTGGAGATTATCGGGAATATTGGAATGGACATTAACACCTATTATAGAACCGGTTATTACTGTAAGACAATTAACAAGAGTTCCTATCACATGTTCCTCCTTTTAAATATTCACAGGGAATTATTCTGCCGCAAGAAATGAATCCGCATTAATTTACGTTTATTATTTAAAAATTAAAATATATTCTTGGATCGGGAGGGTTAATTTAGTCTAAGATTTTTGGAGGTTTTTTTGACTGCTATTGATTCCAGGATTAAAAATAGTGCAAAGAGACCTAGCATTGTTATTATGTAATTATTCGTATTGGAGAAACCAAACTGTAAAACCGGAGCAAAAATGAGCAGAAAAAAGGGCATGATTAAAAAATAGAGGAGCCGCCTGGTTTTACTACCAGGTTTTTTTATTTTGGAAAAGGGGAAAGATTTGGTGAAAATAGAGACTCCGGATAGCAAAACTAAGCCAATAATGAGGAACATGGCGCTGGCTTGAATTGCATGGGACAACGGAATTTGGGTTCCATAAATTATGCAAAATAAAAAGGTGAAAGGAATAAAGGCTTTTAATACGACAGCGAGTTTTACTCCTTGAAGTAATTTACCGGGCTCTTCTACGGGGGAAGAATGGAAAATCCAGGCTGCTTTCCATCTTTTTGAGAAGAACATATTATGATAAATCAATGTTACCATTAGACTCAAAAAGACAAGCACGAGTTTATTCATTATACCAGGCCAAAACTGCGATTCGGGAGTGGCCTGGGTAAAAGGATCAGCAATAGAATTGTCGTAAATTAATATACCCAGGTAAGCAAGAGGGATCCCCATCATACCATAGATAGTCATTTTTAATTCTCTACTTCGTTTCATCATGCTGGTGGTTAACTTGAATCCGGCTGATAATTCTTCGGATTTGAAGATAGAAAAAAGTAGATTCGTCTCCCTCTGACTTTCTTTTCTATTTTTGCTTTGATCCTGGCCGGAGTGTTCTTGTAGGCTGGAAATATTTTGAGTGTATTCAATAGATATTTTGCGAAAGGCAAAGACTGCTAGTATAACACTAAAAACAAGGGTGGCTATCAAAAAAAGCGAATTTCTACCCGTTACGTCTCCTCTAATAAATTCCACAGCACCTGAAAACCAAATAGGGGGAGCAAGATTTAGCCAGCTATTGTCCAATTCTACAGAACTGAAACTATGTTTGTTAACCATTCTAGGAACAAATTGATAGGAAAAGAAAATCACAAATACAAAAATTATTTGAATTCCAGCCAGGATATCTTTGAATTTTTTGTAGGATAAGATTTTTAATAATCCTGTATAGATCAAGACAACAATGGCAGCTGAAACAGTTGTTGCTAATAATAAGAAAGGGAAAAATACAATAGGAAAACTCCAATCTCCCCCCTGTATAAAGATTCCAAAAATAGCCGGAATTAAACCCAGTGCAAATGTTAAAAAGGTATTGAAGATGAAAAGATTGATCAATTTAGATGTAAAGTAGGTCCGGGAGTTAATCGGCCGAAAACCTAAGATACCATTATCCTCCGGGGTTATGATAGTATTGCCAAATTCTAATAGAATGGTAAAAAGAGACATTACCATAGCGTAGGAAAAGATCACAAATTCAAATAAAAATATATTGGCATATTGCAATAGACTGATACTAACCATCAGGCTCATAAAAAAGTAAAAAATCCCTGAATAGATAAGGGGTGGGATTTTGGTTGTTGTGTTCCGGCCAATACCTTTATGCTGCCGTAAATCTATTCGAAGGTGATTTTTAATTAATGTTTTTAGTTGAATATAATCAATGTTAAGGGCTTGACATAGTTTGGCAATCATTCTGTTATTACCTTTGAAAATGCTTCGGCTTTTTTATTCTTATCTTCTGTATCCGTCAATTTATTAAAAACATCTTCTAATGAGGCTTCCTGGTTGTTTGCCTTGATGTTTTTAACCAGGTCATCGGCTATTATTTGTCCCTCATTTATAATTACAATCCGTGAACAGAGGTTCTCTACTACCTCCATGACGTGAGAACAGTATAGAATGGTTTTTCCTGTTTGAGTTAAATTGTGTAGTAATTTTTTTAAAAGCAGAGCGGCATTGGCATCCAGACCATTTAGAGGTTCGTCCAGAAAAATAACTTCAGGATTATGAATGACAGCAGAGATAATTAGGACTTTCTGTTTCATGCCTTTGGAGAAATCAGTCATCTGTTTATGAAGAACATCTTCCAGCCCCATAAATTCAGTAAGATCTTCAATTTTAGTATCTATTTTGTTAGGTGCCATATGATATAGTTCTCCGACAAAGGTCAAATATTCATAGGGGGTTAGACTTTCATATAGGGCGCCAGATTCAGGGACATACCCGATTTGTTTTTTGGCTGCAATAGAATTTTCAGCAATATCATATTCACCAATTGAAGCATGACCGGAATCTGCCAGTGTCATTCCTGTTAATATCTTTACGGTGGTTGTTTTGCCGGCTCCATTAGGACCTAAATAACCACAAATTTCTCCTTGAGGTACTTCAAAAGAAATATTATCAACAGCGGTTAAATCACCATATGTTTTAGTTATATTATTAACTTTTATCATTATATTACCTTTTTGAGAGATACAAATTATAAAAAATTTTATTTAGTAGATCCACAAAGACTAAAGTACAAAATTAATCAGCTTAAATCAATGTAAATCATTTTGGCTTCGTGTCTTGTCATGATCTAGATCTAAAAATTCATTTTGATCATCAATTGAATTAGAACCAGAGAAATCTTGTTGGTAATCAGTTTCTTAATCAAATAGTGCAGTCACAAGGGAACACATGGAAAAAATAATATTTTTTACAATCGTAATGATAAACCTTTTCTCACGAAATAAGTATTATTATTTAAATATCTTAAATTAAATGAAAAATCGAACGAATATAGGTTCTATAAAATCAGTCATAAGACAAATTATAGTATCTCATCTGTAATATTTATGGATTTTGAGAAGAGAATCTTAAGGAAGTTACCATATTTATCGGACACTCTTGATAATCAATAAAAAACTAATATTTAAGAGTTAATAACACTTGAATAATCAACACAAAGTTTTTGTATAAATTTGTTGGAAATAGCTAGTTCTGCAATTTGACTTTTTGCTACAAAAATTATCTTTCCAGCAGGGATAACGCAAATTTTTGGAGAATTATAATGTGGAATATGATGGAAAATATGGTTGGGATGAATATGCATGTATTCAACCCTTTCAGGGTTGGTATTTTTATACTTCTACTTCTACATCCAGGGCGTTGCCCTGGGATATAATTCCCCTTTAGGGAATTTCATCAAGTTTCCTTAGGGACAAATTCTACTAAACCTGAAAAATTCATTACCATTTCTCCTGGGTCACTTAGGTCACAACGGTCACCAGGGACTTCGATGAAGACTCCTAGGGAGGATCTCTAGCGAGGCCTTTTTCACACCAGCGCCCATGGCCCTGGGCCCTTGGGCCTACGGCCCTGGGGGTTACCTTAAAATTATGGCTCAATGTAAAATAAAAAATTACTCATACGCAGGTATACAATCAATTAATTATGTTATATCATTTTCTCCGAAGGAGAAATCTAACCTAGCCCAGGGTAACGCCCTGGGAACAAGTTAAACAGGAATAAATATTCCCTGAAAGGGAATAATAAATTTATATAATGTGAGGGGAAAAATAAGTCTGGAATATTAGTAAAAAACCTCGCAGGGCCCAGGCCCTACGAGGTTTGTTTGGTTCACAAAAGTAAATATAAAATTTATACAAGACCCTGATCGATCATAGAATCAGCAACTTTGATAAAACCACCAATATTGGCACCTTTGACATAATCAATTGAATCACCTTCTTGACCATGTTCTACACAAATTTCATGAATGTTCTTCATGATACCGTTCAGCTTATTATCAACTTCTTCTCTATCCCAGGACATTCTCAGACTATTCTGGCTCATTTCAAGGCCGGAAACTGCAACACCACCGGCATTAACTGCTTTTCCAGGTCCATAGAGAATATCATTATTCTGCCAGACTTCAATAGCTCCTGCTGTAGAAGGCATGTTGGCACCCTCAACTATGCATTGACAGCCATTTTCGATTAATGTCTCTGCTTCTTCTGCGTTCAATTCATTCTGAGTAGCGGAGGGAATAGCAATTTCTACTTCTGCAGACCAGGGACGTTCCTTTTCCCAGTATTCTACGTCATCATATTTTTCTGCGTATTCTCTGATTCTACCTCTCTGAACATTTTTGAGTTCTTTGACATAGGCTAATTTGTCTTCGTCAATACCATTCGGATCATAGATAGCACCGTCGGAATCGGAGAGAGTAACCGGTTTTCCGCCTAAGTGTAATATTTTTTCTGTAGCAAATTGGGCAACATTTCCTGAACCACTAATTGCTACACGTTTACCTTCTATGCTTTCGCCTTGATTATTGAGCATTTCTTTGGCAAAATAAACTGCACCGTATCCTGTCGCTTCAGGTCGAATGAGACTTCCACCCCATTTGGTATCTTTACCAGTTAGAACACCGGTGAATTCATTTTTAAGTCTTTTGTATTGACCGAACATATATCCAATTTCACGACCACCAACTCCAATATCTCCGGCAGGTACATCGGTATTGGGTCCAATATGACGGAATAATTCACTCATAAAAGACTGGCAGAACTTCATGATCTCATCATCGGATTTACCTTTGGGATCAAAATCTGAACCACCTTTTCCTCCGCCCATAGGAAGGCCGGTTAAACTGTTTTTGAAAATTTGTTCAAAACCGAGAAACTTCAAAATACTGCGGTTTACTGTAGGATGAAATCTCAAACCACCTTTGTATGGTCCTAAGGCAGAATTGAATTCTACTCTGAAACCGCGGTTGACTCTGCGATTGCCATCGTCATCGCGCCAGGGAACACGAAAACTAACTGTTCTTTCTGGCTCAATAATTCTTTCCAAGATGTTATGTTCAAAATATTTGGGATTGTCTTCCAGAAAATCCCAGATTGAGGCTACTACCTCCTCAACAGCCTGGTGGAATTCTTCCTGACCTGGATTATTTTCTTTGACATAATCCATGAAGTCTTCCACAGAAGTATATTTGCCCTTGCTCATCAACGACTCCTATTTAAAAATTATAAATTAAATATCTCACCTCATTTAACTTGCGAGAGCCAATTTAATTATGTATTTCAAAAAATGCAAAAACTTTTATTTTTACTACATTTGTGTAGGCGAAATAAACGGAAAACTACAAAAATGTGAGGTGAGTTATTGAGCGGTAAAATTGGTGTGAATTTACAAAATATTCAGGTTACTCCATCATGATATAACTTATTTGTTATTAAAAAATAATTATAATACTCACTATTTTATTTATGGGTTCAAATCTTAGTGGAATCTTTTTTTTACACTGTCACTTCCATCAACTCAGCCAGAGTCACAGCAAAAGGTATAGACGAAGCCCTACCTGGTTTATATTTAGACAATTTTCTGATATCCCATTTTATATCCTTGGCAAAATCTTCATTTACTTCTGCAATTTCGCAAACAAGATAAAATTGATGTCCTGAGCTGGGATAATTTAGATCTTTAAGTTTAGCACTCGAATAAATTTCGAGGCCATCGGAAACAATTTTCCAGATGTCCTTTGTTACCAATTTATTTTCACGATGTAATAATAAGTAAGATGCACCAGTTTCTAAGGGACCTAGAGATAGTGATCCTCGCGCTCCTTCAGTTCTAAAATTAAAATCAATATTATTTATTATACGTCCACTCCTGAAATCCCTGATTTAATGCAATTTTATAAAGTGGTTTAATATTATCAGAAAGTGTTTTTTTGAAATCCTCTCTATCTACATCTTGATCTACGCGACTATCGAGTACATAGTAATCTTCCCTGATCTTCTTATTGATTTTATTTTCAGCAAGGAATTGGAACATTTTGTATTGTAGACCTGTGAATCGATCAATATATTGTTCAAGGGAGGGTAATCTGTCACTTTTCTTGCTATTTATAAAATCAAGTGTGGGAACTAAATTCCAGTTTTTATCATGTAAAACAAAACTCCATGGTATAAAATGGTCAATACTAACCTCGTCTGGGCTAAGTTGGTCTCCTGTATATATATCCCGTACAGGATGGTTATCAATAAATTTTTTCCATATAGATCTTTGCTTTGATAACTTTCTTTTATAAGAAGGTGAAAGTTTATATGGAATGGCGGGCACATTGGGATTTCTATTTTGTAAAAAGTTAATCAGGTTATATTTGATCCATCCTTCAACTAAGACAATATTATTCTGGATGTAATTTTTCCATTTTGGATTTATTTCTAGTGATTGCTCCTCATCATTCATTTTATATAAAGCATGATTTGAATTTTTAGAATACTTGACTATAAGATCATTCTTTTTGTAATCAGGCTTCCCCCTTAGTTTTTCTGAAAAGAAAGGCGTCAATAATCTATAGGGTACATACCTACACATACTATCTATTTTCTCTTCTAATTCTTTATCATCTATTTCTTCCAGTTTAGATATCAAGGCTGCTTTCTTTTCTTTTTTTTCTAGATCGTAATTTTCATAAATATAATGAACTATTTGATCTAACCGATCCTGAGGTCCAAAATTCAATCTATACTCAATTAATGTATACCAGGATAGTGCAATCATACGGATTACAAGGTCTCTGAATTTGATTTTCGTGTGGTCTCTATTTATTTCTTTTATAATAGACCAAGTCCAATACAGTTTATAGCTATTGGTTGTGTGTTTAAAAATATTTGTGAACTGTTTTATATTAACTTCAGTTTCAGAAGAATCTGTTAACATAATTATTTTTGAAAATTAAAAATTAAAGATTTTAAACAAAAAAAATAAAATATGGGCTATTTTTCTCCCTCCCATTCCACAACCGCCTCCTTCAAATTCCTAACCCCACCTCCCGGATTCTCAACATCACCTGTATATCGAGGAATTAGATGTATATGCAGATGCATAATAGTTTGTCCGGCCTCCTGACCGATATTTACACCTATATTATAACCATCGGTATCATATTCTTCCTCGAGTAGATCTTTGCCTCTGTAGATTAGGTTGCGGAGGGCTTTATGTTCCTTTTGATTGGCTTCGAAATAACTACTAAAATGTCTTTTGGGGATGATCAGCATATGACCCTCATTCACAGGGTATTCATCATAAATAGCATAGGCTAGATCGTTTTCAAGAACAGCTTCTTCTGCTTTATCACAAAAAATACAGGTCATTTGATTATTACTTATTAGGGGTTCAGGTCCAATAACAACGAAGGTAGTAATAAAAGCGAAAAATAGCAAATGATACTGGAAATACGAATTTTAGGCTGAGGTTGAGGTTAAGGCTGAGTCCGGGCTTTTCAACCGAATTCCTTTCCCTATTCCTTAGCTCTGTTTCCGGCTTCCCTTTTCCACTTTCTATTATTAAACGCAACTTAACACAAGTCTATATTAAATCAGATACTAAAATTTTTTGCATTAATTAGGTATAAATGCGAAATGTTAGGCTGAGATTCTTTGGGCCGACTTATGTCAAGATTGCTCATCCTAAGCCTCAACCTTAATTTATCCGATTCCCTATTTCCCTACTCCTTTTTCCCTATTCCCGTTTCCTGTTCCCCTTTGCCGCTTTCCATTATTAACCGCAACTTAACACAAGACTATATTAAATTAGATATTAAAAATTTCTGTATTAATTAGGTATAAATGCGAAAAGTTAGGATGATCTGCTCCTGGGCCGACTTATGTCAAGATTGCTCAGAATAAATCTCAACCTTAACGTCATTTTTTCCTTTTCCTTTTGTCCGTTGCAGATTTGTCCAAAACTAAGTTTTCACTTTTAATGTTCTCTTCAGCAAATGCGTTACCCATCAAACAGGTCTCGATGAGACAAATACTATATTGGTAACGAGAATAAAATTTTATTCCAATAGTTTTTTCTGTCTTACATTTAATTCATAATTCAAAATTCATAATTCTTAATTGTCCCGCCGGATTGCTCAACCTAAACCTCATCCTAATTCTTAACCTTATTTTCCCTTTTCCCTTTTTCCTTACTCATTATTCCCTTTTCCCTATTCCTATTTCCGTTTTTCTTGAACCTTACTATTTTTAACTTGCATTTAAATTTTAGCAGGGTTATTATTGAGTACGATGTTAATTTTAGCAGGGTTAGAATTATGTATGTGAAAAGAAAATTAGAAAAACAGATCAATAAGTATCTGGATAGAAAAGAAATAATTGCTATAACAGGTACCCGACAATGCGGTAAAACTACCATGATAAACCATATACTCAAAGATTATAAAAAAGTAAACTCCATCACCTTGGAAGACATTGATGATAAAACCCTATTTGAAAATGATATTAAATCTTTTGTTGAATTGCATGTCAAAGGTTATGATTATCTTTTCATTGATGAAGTACAATATGCAAATAATAGCGGAAAACAACTAAAATACATTTTTGACACTCAGGATATCAAAATTATAATTTCTGGGTCTTCATCTACTGAATTATCGGTGGAAAGCTTGAAACATCTGGTAGGTAGAATTATGGTTTTTGAACTATATCCATTTTCCTTTAATGAATTCCTATCTTTTCGGGATCAAAAATTACACAGAATCTACTTAAAAGGGGACTTTGGACAAACTGTAAATCAAAAAATTATGGATTATCTCCAGGAATACATGCGTTTTGGGGGATACCCCCGGGTTGTAATTTCCGACTCTGAGGAAGAAAAAAGACTTGTCCTGAAGAATATTTATAATACCTATTTATTAAGAGAAATAAAGGAAATTTTCCAGCTTAGTAGAAATGATAAACTCATAAAATTATTAAAAGGTCTGGCCTATCAAATTGGTAACATGGTCAAATACCAGAGTCTGGCTCAGATTTCAGGTTTTGACCATAATACTCTGAAGAAATATCTGCAAATATTGGAAGAAACATATATTTGTCGCAGATGCAAGCCTTACTTTACAAATAAACACAAAGAATTAGTAAAAAGACCGAAAATATACTTTGTTGATCACGGCTCTAGAAATCAATGCGCAGGTAATTTTGAAATCAGTCCAAGTGAAATAGGACAATTTTATGAAAATCTTATTTATTCAGAACATTTAAAAAAGGGAAAGAAACTCAAATATTGGCGTACAAAATCCCAGGCCGAAGTAGATTTTATCAAAGATGAGCAAATTCCTATTGAAGTAAAAGCCACTCCAGAAATTACCAGGTCTTTTTTGAGTTATATTGAAAAATACAATCCCGAACAAGGTTATATAGTTTCTGAGGTGGAAAAAGAATCTATTGAAAGAAAAGGATGTCAGATTAATTTTGTCCCTTTTGCTAAATTTATTTAATTACTGTTTTTAGGTTGAGGATTAGGCTGAGTACGAGATACTTAACCTAAGCCTCAATCTTAACCTTAATTTTCCTTACTCCCTATTCCTGCTTCCCTATTCCCTTTTCCTGTTCCCCTTTTCCGCTTTCCATTATTAACCGCAACTTAACACAAGTCTATATTAAATCAGATATTAAAAATTTCTGTATTAATTAGATATAAATGCGAAAGGTTAGGCTGAAATGTTTCTGGGCCGACTTATGTCAAGATTGCTCAGACTAAATTTCAACCTTAATTTATCCGTTTCCCTATTTCCCTACTCCTGTTTCCCTATTCCTTAGTCCTGTTTCCGGCCTCCCTTTTCCTTTGTCCTTTGCAGTTTAAAGGCAATTTCATTAAATTGAATCAAATACTGGTATAGCCAGGGAGGAAAAATGTCAGAATTAATTGAAAAATCAATTATTGATGAGACAGTAGATAGACTGGTAGAAACGTACCAGCCCGAAAGAATATACCTTTTTGGTTCTTACGGCTGGGGAGAACCAGATAAAAATAGTGATCTTGATATAGTAATAATTGTTGATCATATTGGGGAGAAGTATTGTAAAAGGTCTATAAAAGGATATAAAGCCCTGCAGGGATTAAAAATACCCAAGGATATTATTGTTTATACAGAAGAAGAGTTTGAAGAAAGAGCAGAGCAGAGAGGTTCACTATGTTATAGAATCAAGGAAGAAGGACAGGTTCTTTATGAAGCAACATAATGAATGGTTAAGTAAAGCACAAAATGATCTACGCTCAGCTAAAAAACTTATTTCTGATGAAGACCCCATTTACGATACTGCGATTTATCATGCACAACAATGTGCAGAAAAATCATTGAAAGCTTTCCTGATAAAAAACCAATAAACAATAAAAAAGACACATGACCTGGAGTTACTTGTAGAATTATGTTCAGAGATAGAGAGCGGATTTGAAAAAATGATGGATAAGGCACTAGAATTAACTCCTTTTAGTACGATGTTTAGATATCCAGGTCCGCAGATGGAACCGGAGAAGCAAGAAGTAATTGATTCTATTAGAAAATCTGAGGAGATATATCAATTTGTTGTAAATCATCTTGAGAAGGAATAATCACGATATATATTAAATAAGAATACTGTTTTTAGGTTGAGGTTTAGGCTGAGTACGAGATACTCGACCTAAGCCTCAATCTTAACCTCATTTTTTCCTTTTTCCTTTGTCCATAGCAAATTTATCCAAAACTCAGTTTTTACTCTTTATGTTCTAGCCAGCAAATGCGTTACCCATCAAACAGGTCTCGACGAGACAAATACAATTTGGTAACGAGAATAATATTTTATTCCAATAGTTTTTTCTATCTTTTATTTAATTCATAATTCAAAATTCATAATTCTTAATTGTCCCGCCGGATTGCTCAGACTAAATCTCAACCTTAACCTTATTTTTCCTGTTTCCCTATTCCTGCTTCCCTATTCCCTTTTCCTGTTTCCCTTTTCCATTATTAAACGCAACTTAACACAAGTCTATACTAAATCAGATACTAAAAATTTCTGTATTAATTAGATATAAATGCGAAAAGGTAGGCTGAAATGTTTCTGGGCCGACTTATGTCAAGATTGCTCAGAATAAATCTCAACCTTAACCTTATTTTTTTGTCCATACCCAATTTGTCCAAAACTAAGTTTTCACTTTTTATGTTCTCTTCAGCAAATGCGTTACCCATCAAAGAGGTCTCGACGAGACAAACGCAATGTGGTTACATGATTTGAAATACTAATTCTTAGCAACGAATCCCAAATGGGTCTTGGAACCTTCGGGACCTTCGGCAAAAACGAGCAGGAACTAATCCCAAAGGAAGCCCAGGGAAAAAATAAAAATAATTTATTAATGAATTTTATTCTATCTGAATTTATATAAAAACCTATGTCTTTATATTATAAAATTGGAGCATTAATCTATATTATGGTCAGATATAAATGATTGTGAGAAGAGGATTCTCTTTATGAAACCAATTTATATTATTTAAGTAATACAATTTATTCAAGAGTGCCCTGTTTATAGATCTTCTGGATAGTTATAATATTTTTGTTGAGCATGGATTCTTTCAGCAATTTAATCCAGGGTGCTTTAGTGCACGAAACAAAAGAACTGGTGAAATTTTTGTGGAAGAACATTTTTGTTATATGCGATTGTTCCAAAACAAGATTTTTGGGTGTACTTTTTGGCGAGAAAAAGTACCTTACAGTCTCCTGAGCCCCTGGCTTTCTACACATCTAGTGGACCATACTTTCAGATAGTCTAGATTCCAAACTAGATTCTGGCCGTAAGATTTCGAACTAAATTCGGATCGGAGATTCCGAACTTGATTCGGGAAAAAACTCACGACTAGCAACTAACTTCGGCTCTAGATTACTTGTGTACTTATAAAAGCATTCCCGGAGGCATTTTTTAGTTGATTTGGAATGTTACGCAGGCAAAAAAGTAGCCTGGTTTGATCTGCAAGCTAGCTATATTTTACTATCCAGTAGGAACCTTAGAAGTATGATCAGCTATTTTCTAACATTTGATTGGATTCCTTTTTTACGGTAAGGAATAACCAGGAAGCAACAAATATAAAAGCGATGAATTCCGCCAGAGGAAAAGCGAGCCAGGTATAATCCAGTCCAAACAATTGCCCTAAGATATACATGCCGGGTAATAGTAAAACAGCCTGTCTGGAAAAAGTAACAATAAAACTAGCGCCCCCTTTACCCATCGCCTGAAAGGTGGCGGTTCCTACTATATTCAGGACCATGAATAGATAGGCGAAACTAACTTTCCCCAGCGCACCGATACCAATTTTTAAAAATTCTGGATCCTGATTGAACAGTTTTAATAATGGGCCGGGAAGGAGCTGAAAAAGGACAAAGGCCAGAGTCCCAAACCCAAGTGCAAAGGAACCTCCCAGCAGAATCGTTTTCTGCATTCTTCGGGGGTTTTTATGGCCATAATTGTATCCTACAATGGGAAGATAACCCTGATTTAAGCCAAAAACCGACATTAAAAAGAATGACTGCAAGCGAAAAACAACACCCATAACTGCAATAGCTGTTGTATTAAAACTGCCCAGGATTCGATTTATGATAACCAGCGAAACACTGAATAGGAACCGGTTCAACATGGCCGGAATTCCAACACTGTAGATTTCTTTGATTATCTGCCAGCTGAATTTGAATTTTTTTAATGTTAATTGGAGTTCATTTTTTTCACTTAATAGAACAGAGGTGATAAAAACACCCCCAATTGCTCTGGCAATTACCGTAGCATAGGCTGCTCCTTCTATACCGAGTTCTGGAAAGAAGCCAATTCCAAAAATGAAAAAAGGATCCAGGATGATGTTTAAAATAGCCCCGATCAACATGGTGATCATGGGAGCCACAGTATTCCCTTCTCCCCTGAGAATATAGTTGAAAATAGCGGGAATGAAGATTGCCAGGGAACCAACCAGAATAATCTTGATATATCGGCCTGCTAACGCAATTAATTGAGGATCACTGGTAAACAGATGTACAATCTGGTCAGAGAAGAACATTCCAATGAAAAAGACTAAAATGCCGTAGATAATGGAAATAAAGAAGACATGTTCAGCAACATTTTCAGCTCTGTCTTTTTTCCCGGCGCCTAGAAAACGTGAGATAACAGAGCTGGTTCCTACTCCTGTACCTACAGCAATCGAGATTAAAAAAATTTGAATAGGAAAAGCCAGAGAAAGTGCGGAAAGCGCTTCAGTGCTTACTTTCCCAATGTAGATACTATCAATGATATTATATAATGATTGGATCACCATTCCTATGATAGCTGGAATGGACATCTTGATTAAAAGGGGAGCAATCTTTTCTTCTCCCATTCTTTCAGATTTATTCGTTATGCTCATTTAGTTCCTCTTTATTTTCGATGCAGTGTTTTTCCTTAAGGTTGACGTTTAGGTTATCACAAATTTTTTCCAGGACTTTGATGAAAGTTTCCATTTCTTCGCCAGTGATGTTTTCTCTTAATTGTTGTTCCACTGTGTCAAGTATATTTAGTAATTTTGTTTTAAAATCTTTGGCTTTTTTAGTTAAGTAGATCAATTTTTTCCGTTTATCCTTGGGATCGGGTTTTTTAATGATAAAACCATTTTCAGATAATTTTTGAATTTCTCTGCCTACTGCAGCTTTATTCAGATTGTACATTTGGGATAAATTTTGTTGATAAATTCCTTCTTTTTTGTACAGGGCCATGAGCAACATTATTTGAGCGTGACTGATGTCATAGGGTTTTAATTTCTGGTCCAGCAAAGTTGAATGTGCTCTACGGGCAATGCTCAAATATTTGCCAATACATTTTTTCTGCATTGTTTCCTCTGATTTTAATTACAATCATCAAAATAGTTGACATATCAACTAAACTAATATACAATAATTGAGGTGTCAACGTCAAGTGTTATAAATATCTGTGTCGTAATTAGATTTATCCAGGGGGAATGCTACATTCCACGTTTTTGAGCCTATCACTTATAGATGGCTTTGAGACTTCGGTAGACTTCCCGAATGAATGGGAAGTATGCTGAAGCGCCAAAGGCATCTCTCCGAACCATGGTGCGATTCTCAATAGATTTGATTCGATAATTTTGAGTAATTTTGGAGTACATTGACTATGTCAATGCGAGTCTTTGTCCCTTGGATCAAAGCACAAAACCAACAACAAAACCCATGATAATTGTCCAAGTAAATCGAATATATTGCCAGGTACAATCTATACACCGTAAATTCGAAATACAATTTCTCATCCAATTGCGTTCCCCATCGCAAGAGGTCTCCAGGTGACAAATGCAATTTGGGAACGAGAGTTAAAGTTCTTTAATATTAATACCGAATGTTTTTCCATTGAGAACCTAAGGGCAATGTTAATGAATTTTTCAGGGAAACAGAATATTTCACAAAATGATTATTTGTCCCCTTATCAAGGTGCAAAAGAGATGTTTTCCTATTTTGGAGGGCCTTGACCGAGTCAATGCGATTCTATATCTTGGTCTATATACTATCTTTCGAAATACAAATTTCTTAGCCCATTGCGTTCCCTATCTTCAGAGGTCATACCATGACAGGTACAATTTGGAAACGAGAGTAACTAGCAAATTATCTTTCTGACGTATAACCTAATCCCAACCATTAAAAACATAGAGTATTTTTCGGGGTGTTAATTTTTGCTCAGGAAAAATATTCTGCATTGTTTTCTATAGCAAAATCCTGTTTAATGATTATTATATAGCATTTTAAGTTAATTATTTAATTGAAATATACCATTAAATACTAATGGCATGAACTTTGAAATTTTTTTACGGTTTGTTTTTTATATTATGGGTTAGGATGAAAAATGGCCCATTAAGCCCATTAAAACAGTGGAGAATATATCTATTATTTATTTAAGCGGCTGTAAGACAATAAATTCAGACTAACAAAGAGAGACTGAAATGAGAAAACAGTCAGGAGTCGAAATGTTTATGGTTTTTGTGTTCAGAATACTATCAACCCAAATAGCTAATACACATCCCTGAAAATATTTTAAAATCAGTATTTTACGCTTGTAATAGTAAGCCTGAAAGTTTTCCTACTATTCCACTATGTAAAAGTTTTGCCACACCAAGATTAATCATTTCCCTACACACATTTCTCTCAATTTTTATTTATTTTGATATTAATAAGATACACTGACTGTTAGGAAAGAATGGTTCGATAATATTAAATATAAAATGAAAATAAAATAGAAAAGTTTAACAGAAATAACAAAGAGGTCATGAAATGAAAAAATGGTTACAAATATGTTTGATTGTATTTATAGGATTAACAGTAGTATTCGCTCAGACAAGTACACAACCATCAAATTATGGTACTGCTGATGGTTCCTCAAGTCAGCCCTATGAAATTTCCAATATTGAGAATTTATACTGGCTTTCACAAAATTCCACTGAATGGGACAAGCATTATATCCAAACAGCAAATATTGATGCTTCTGCGTCTTCCAGCTGGGATGGTGGAGCTGGCTGGACACCGATAGGAAATTCAACAACAAAGTTTACAGGTTCATATAATGGGCAGGGATATACCATTGATGGTTTAACCCTTGACCGGAGTAGTACAGATACTGATGATGTTGGATTTTTTGGTGTAGTTGGCGGTAATGATGTCATAATTGCAAATTTGGGTCTAACCAATATCATTATTAAAGGAGCCGCAAGAGTAGGAGGTTTAATAGGTCATTTAGATAGTGATAATAGTATAGTCCAGAACTGTTATACTACTGGTGAAATTTATGGTAATTATGATGTTGGTGGATTAATAGGCTTGGTATCTAACACTGTCTTTGACAATAATACTATTGATATAGCCTATAATTATAGTGAATGTAGTGTTACTGGGAATGATACGGAAAATAATACTACTGCCTCATACCTGGGTGGATTCGCAGGAGAAGTCAGGGGCACTGAAAGAGTATATAAAAATTATAGCACAGGAAATGTTATTAATGGAAATCGTTATTCAGGTGGTTTCGCAGGAAATCTTTATTCCAGTAATATTTCAAACTGTTACAGCACAGGCGATGTTTATAAGGAATGGGATTGGAAAGATCCCACGGGTGGTTTTTCTGGTGGAATCATGAGCGGTTGTACTATTGAATATTCCTATAGTACAGGGAGTATTTTTAAGTCCGACAGTAGTGACCATAATGCTGACGGATTTGTAGGAGAGGAGGATTCGCCTACTTATGTAAATAACTTTTTTGACCAAGAGGCTTCCAACCAATCCAGTGGTACAGGGGCTACCGGAGAGACTACTACAAATATGAAGACCGAAGCAACCTTTACTAATGCTGGCTGGGATTTTTCCACTCCAGTATGGAAAATGGATGGTTCTACTAATAGTGGTTACCCCTTTTTAAAATCAGAATATTACGTAGCGCCTCCCACTACACAGGCTTCAAATATTACTTTTTCCTCCGTTGAATCAAATCAGATGACAGTCAGCTGGACTAATGGAGATGGAAGTAATAGGGCAGTTTTTGTAAAAGAAGCAGTTTCAGGTACTGCTAGTCCTACTGATGGTACTACCTATTCGGCCAATACCACCTTTGCAAGTGGTGATCAAATCGGGACCAGCGGATGGTATTGTGTTTATAATGGAACTGGCACGAGTGTTACAGTAACAGGTTTAAATACCTCTATTTATACTGTACAGGTTCTCGAATATAATGAAAGCTCTGGTTCGCAAAACTATCTTACTTCAACAGCAAGTAATAATCCCAATACTAAAGCAAACTCTACCCCCATGGAACTGGTATTTGATGTAACAGGTGGTGATGTAATCGAACTACCGCTCTACCAATCCGTAGATGCACCTGTTGACTGGGGAGATGGCAGTTCGAATGAATACACTACTACAGGTAAGAAGAGCCACACTTATAGTACTGGTGGAACTTACACAGTAAAAATTTATGGTACTTTAGTACAGTTTGGACACTATACCGGTTGGACCGGATCAGATAAATTAACAGCTGTGAATAGTTTTGGTGATATAGGCCTGACATCCCTCAGTGGAGCATTTATCAATTCTGATAATCTGAACAGCATTCCCTCTTCGTTACCAACCTCGATTACAGATCTAAGTAATTTATTTGAAAATATCAATCAGGTATCAATTACAAATCTTACTAATTGGGACGTTAGTAATGCTCAAAATATGGAACAAATGTTTCTTAATGCCTCCAACTTCAACCAGGACATTAGTGGATGGAATGTGAGCTCAGCAACCCATATGAGAGCCATGTTTTCTGGAGCTAGTTCTTTTAATCAACCGATCGGAAATTGGGAGCGAAGCGGCTCAACCGTTGGTAATGTTAGCACTATGGAGACTATGTTTACAAATGCCTCCTCTTTTAACCAGGATATAAGCAGCTGGGATGTCAGCAGTGTTGGCAATATGAATGCTATGTTTGAAGGCGCTTCTTCTTTTAATAGTGATATCAGCACCTGGGATGTAAGTAATGTTACAGATATGAATTCAATGTTTAAGGGTGCTGCTGCTTTTAATCAGAATCTTAACAGCTGGGATGTAAGCAGTGTTACAGATATGACTTATATGTTTAACGATGCAACCTCCTTTAACGGAGATATCAGTAATTGGAATGTAAGCAGTGTTACAACTATGGATCGCATGTTCAATGGCGCTTCTTCTTTTAACCAGGATATAAGTGTCTGGAATATAAGCAACGTCACAGATATGAGTTTTATGTTCTCGAATATCTCCCTTTCCACTGCCAATTATGATTCACTTTTAACCGGATGGGCTTCTCAATCGGTCCAGAGTAATGTAACTTTTCATGCTGGCAATAGTAATTATACTTCTGAGGGCTCTACAGGAAGACAGACTTTAGTTAATGATAATAGTTGGAGTATTTCGGACGGAGGTCAAATATTTAAGCCCACGGTTACAACTGATACAATAACCAATGTTACAAACACCTCCGCCAATGCCCAGGGAAATATTACAGATTTAGGTGGAGTAGATGTAAGTAATTATGGTATATGCTGGAGCCCCTCTTCGAATCCCACCCTTGAGAATGATACAACTGATAAAGGTTCTACTTCTTCCACTGGGAAGTTTACTTCAGATATGACAGGATTATCAAAAAATACAACTTATTATGTACGTGCCTATGCCATAAATAGTGTGGATACCAGTTATGGTAGTGAGGTTAGTTTTACAACCCTGGATCTTGAAGGCTCCGGTACAGAAAGTGATCCCTATCAAGTAAGCTCTCAGCAAGTATTACAGGATCTTTCCCAGAATCCACACCTATGGAATGATCACTTTAAACAGACAGGAGATATCGATGCTTCTGATACTAAAAATTGGAATAGCGGGAAAGGGCTTTCGCCAATTGGAAATTCTACAACTGAATTTACTGGCTCCTACAACGGACAAAATTACACTATAGACGGATTATATATTAATCGCCCTTCTTCCAGTTATATCGCATTATTTGGTGATACAGATGGGGCTACAATTGAAAATCTTGGTGTAACAAACGTTAATATTACAGGGGACTTTATCGCAGGTGCCGTAGTTGCAAATTTCTATGATGGAAGTATTACGAATTGTTATAGTTCTGGTTCAGTTGAAGGCGGGAATAGAGTTGGTGGTTTGGTTGGTGAAGCCTCTCTTGGGCCTATTTCGGCTTCTCACAGCAGTTGTTCGGTGACAGGTACCGGATCAGTAGGAGGTTTAATTGGTGATAATAGGACCAGTGTTAATAATTCTTACAGTACCGGTGATGTAAAAGGTTCTATTGAGGTTGGCGGGTTATTGGGAAGTAATTCAGACCCTGTATCACAATCCTATAGCACCGGCAGTGTTACTGGCGATTCTAAGGTGGGTGGTTTGATAGGTCAAAATATTTATGCAGCGATTGAGAATTGTTATACCACAAGCAATGTTACTCGAACTTCCGGTGCAACTGCTGGAACATTTGGTGGTTTTATTGGTTCGAATGGTAATGATAGGTTTAGTATGACTACCCCCGGCGGCGATATCTCATACTCCTATTCTACCGGGGATGTAGTTTATGACGGAACTACAGATCCAACGGATAAAGGCTTTGTTGGTGCAAGTATAAGCACTCCCACTTACACCGCCAACTTTTTCGATAGCGATGCTTCCAATCAATCTATGGCAGCTGGAGCAACTGGCAAAACTACATCTGAGCTGCAGAAAGTTGAGACATTTACTAATGCTGGCTGGGATTTTATGGAAGAGACTGAGAATGGTTCAAATGATTACTGGGGTATCAATGTAAATGAAAATGGTGGCTATCCCTTTCTGGCATGGCAGGGTTTTGAATATAAAGAGAAGGAACAAAAGTCTGATGAAAATAATCCACCGAGCGCTTCCGATAATTCAATAGTTATAAATGAAGGCGATTCTTATAACTTTACAAAATCCGATTTTAATTATCAGGATAGTGACGGGGATGAATTTGCCGGAATAGAACTTGTCACTGATGAAACTAACGGGGACCTGGAATATGGCGGAACTGATGTAGTTACTGATAAGCTATATACTGATGTTAGCAAACTGGTTTTTACCCCCGGTGAAAATGAAAGTGGCCAGGAATATGCCAATTTTAATTTCAAAGTCAAAGATTCTGAGGGAATGTATAGTCGAAAATATTATACACTCTGGATTAATGTGGAAGATGTGAATGATCCTCCGCAATTTACAACTGAAATTACAGAAACAAGTTTTGATGAGGATGAAACAATCGAACTCAATATCAGTGCCAGTGATCCAGAGAGTAATGATCTGGTATATAGTTTAGAATCGCTCCAGGAAGTATCGGATGGTGAAAAAAATCTATTGGATGAGTTTTCAGAAATCTCATTTGATTCTTTATCAGGAGAATTGAACTGGCCTGAGAATTATGATAGAGCTGGTGAATATGAACTAATATTTTCAGTGACTGATGGTCAATCAGTTGTCTATGATACCTCTGCAATAGAAATAAATAATGTCAACAGAAAACCTGAGTTTACACAAACTTTATCAGATACCAGCCTTAAAAATGATTCAGAATTACAATTCACCTATAAAGCCGAGGATCCTGACCAGGATGAGTTAGCTTTTGGTCTCAAGGATAGTATAGAAGGAATGACCTTATCGGAAACTGGTACACTGACCTGGAAACCTGGAAAGCAGCCTCAGGATCAATATAATTTAACAATTTATGTAACTGATAAGACAGATACAGTTAACACTACGACCAGTATAAAAGTTGAAGATGTGGTCAGTATTAGTAGAGTGGGAACAGGTATACCGGAGGATTATTCTCTTGGTAATAATTATCCCAATCCTTTCAATCCGACTACAACAATCCGATACGGCTTGCCACAAAAATCTAAGGTAAAGATATCAGTCTATAATGTTAATGGTAATTTGATAGAAACAATCTTAAATACAGAAAAAGAGGCTGGTTATCACAGAACTGTATGGGAGGCAAATGGATTATCTACTGGCGTCTATTTTTACAGAATCCAGGCGGATAATTTTACCGAAGTGAAAAGGTGTATATTTATGAAATAGATTTACCAAAATAATGATTATCAATAACCCCGGTAGAGTCTTCTGCCGGGGTTTTCTGTTTGCGGATAGATAGTTCGATTGAAAGCAGGTAGATTTTTTAATTTTCATTCACAATATCTCAGGTATAGTAAAATTAAATCTAGCTAAGGTTACTTCTGGGAAAAACCTTCTTTTTTTGATTGATTATTGATTCGAGGCAGAGCCTCTCAAAAAAATAAAGTTACCCTCATCAGAGGTAAAGAAGCAGGAGCCTCGTAACGAGTGGAAACCTTGTAGTTCCCAGGGCCCTGCACGGTTTGATTGTTGATCGGAGGGAAAATGAATAAATTCATTTATTTTACAATGCTACAACCATCCAGTCCCTGGCCTTAAAATGTTTGGTATTAAAATAAAATAAACCCCGCCCTGGAAGGACGGGGCTTTTTGATTATTAAATGAAATTTATATTAGAAATTGAGTTCGATTCCAGCAGTAACTCTGCGTGGTAAGCCAAAAAAGACACCGGCGTCATCAGCATCATGGTCATAGTCATAGCCTTGATAACTAGAATTATCTGTAGCATCAGTAATATACCGAGCATTCATAACATTGAAAACGTGAACATTGAATTTGAGACTAGAACTTGGTAATTCAATCGGTAGTTTGAAAGAAGCATGAGCATCTAACAGGCCGTAAGCAGGTACTTGCCAGGCTGCAGGGTGATTTTTGACTTCTTCATAACTATAATCTTCTGTCTTAGGAATATATACTCTAGTAGAAGGATCAAAAGCGGAGGCATAATCCCAGTAATGTTTATATACCAATCTTAAGGAAGAACCTTCGGCTGGTCTAAAAATAGAAGTTAAAGCCATTGATTTTTGGGGAGCATCTCCACGTTTAAGACCCTTTAAATAGACTTTTGCTGTATCTCTTTCCTGTTCACCTACTGCATCAGAGGGGACATAAGTTGCCCGAACATCATTTTTATATTCATTTTTACTATATGTAAACGCAAATTTGAAATTCAGGAGTTCCATAGGACGATAAGTTCCTTCAAACTCAATTCCTTGATGTAGCTCGTCCAATCCTTTGATCAACCATTCTACATCCTCTGTCATATAGTCTTCTGGACCAGTTTGGAATTCTGTAGTCATTTGTATACTTCTATCTCTCCATAAGGTGGAATACATGGCTAATTTGCTCACAAATACATCGGAGCGATAATTTAGTCCACCTTCTACTGTGGTTACCTTTTCATTGAAGATATCGTCGGCAACATTGTTATAATAATCATAAACATCATCAAACTTAGGCGCTTTAGAAATATAGCTAAAGTTACCATAGACATCGAAATTATTGGTAAATTCGTAAGTCACACCAGTTTTTACATTCCATTCCTTAAATCTATTCCAGCCTGTGGAAGCAACACCTTCTTTGGCAAGGAAATAGTCTTCTCTTTTATAACTTTTAACAGCATAGGCACCACTTAAGAATGAATTTACACTACCAAATTTACTTTTGATCTTACCAAAGCCACCGTACCAATTTACCAGGCCATCATTATGATATTCAACTTTATCACCTTCATGATACATTTGCTGGCTTTTAGTGGTATCACTGGCATCGGAAACAGTATATCTCTGGAAGTAATCTCCACCCAGAAGATTGCGTACTTCAGTCCAGTGTTCTCCTTTGTAATGTCTGACATCGATACCACCGTTTAAATCAAAATGTTTGTTCAGATCGTATTCAACACTAAAAATGTCACCATACCAGATATGTTGGTTGACAGCATTGGATAAAACTGTTTGAGAATTGTGTTTGTTTTCATCTATGGAAGAGTCAATAGTTGCGCTAGAGGTATTATAATCGTAGATTTTTTCAATAGGTCTTTGTCCCTGTTTGTCAAATTCTGAAAAATTATAGGGGGAATATTCTCCTTCAATATCATTGAAAGAGGTACCAGAAGAACCAACTCCACCACCAATACCCTGGGAATAGTAGGCTACATTTTTGATACTTAATTTTTCATTAAAATCATAATACCAGTTCAAATTGGCCTGAGGTTTATGATAATAATTTGCTACAGTAGAAAGGCGATTGCTTCGTCCTGAGCTTTTGGAATGTTTTTCACCCTTGCGTGTCCATAAAGCATAATAATTTCTAACATTTTTATCATAAATACCCCAGTTAGGATTGTAAGTAATGCCATAGTTTTCTTTGGGAGCGCCTTTGTCATAGGTATCCAGGTTAGAGGCAAAGCTGGCGTCAAAAGTACCTATATTCTGAGCATAATCTCTTTCACCATGCTTCTGGGGAGCCCCAACTACAAAAAGGCTCAATCTGTTATCTTCCGTGAAATTGTATGACATGGCACCATAATAAGACCAGGCATCGGTCCAGGTCATATCGGCAATCCCATCCCGGGTCTTTCTGGAAAACGCAAAACTGGCAGCGAATTTATCATTTATTAAGCCAGTATTGTAAGAAAAAGAAGTCTTTTTGAGATTACCTGAGCCAAAAGATTGTTGGAAAGAGCCACCTTCTGACATATCGGCTGGTTGAGTGATCATATTCATGGTTCCACCTACTGAAGAAACTGCGAGACTGGACGAACCTATTCCTCTTTGGACCTGAACTTTGGAAGCAATTTCGGAAAGCCCGGCCCAATTAGCCCAGTAGACCCAGCCGCTTTCCATATCATTGACCGGCACACCATTGATCATGACTGCAATATTATCCTGACTAAAGCCCCTAATATTGATTCTAGCGTCTCCAGAGCCTCCTCCCTGTGCTGTAGCATATACATTGGGAGTAGTGTTTAAGGCAAGTGGAAGGTCCCTCGTTCCTATAGTTTGTTCAAGTTCCTGCTGGTTAATGTCACTATAGGTAACCGGTGTCTCCACGTCAGCATAGTTTGCTACCACTTCCAATTCCTCCATATTTAGCGAAGAAGAACGTAAAGCAAAATTCACTTCTGAAGTTTGATTTTGGCTGACTATAACCTGTTTACCTGCCTTTTCAAAACCTATTACTGAAGCCTGTATTTTGTGTTTTCCTGTGGGTACATTTTCAATAGTGAAAGCACCATCATTATTGGATGCTGCACCCAAAGATGTCCCCTGGATGACAACGTTTGCACCTGGAATTGGTTCGTCAGTTTTTTCATTTGTAACTACTCCCTTGATCATGCCTGTTTGAGCCCAGGCCAGCGTACAAAAGGAAATAGCTACAACCACTACCACTATCTTTTTTAACATAATTCCTCCTTCTGTTAATTAAGTTCCCATTAAAATTGATTATGAATTGCTCTTTTTACTCCATATTCTTTGATAATCGGAAAAATGGCATAGAGCAATAAGCAGTAATCAAAATTTTGTTTTATTAATATATGATTATGCAAAATTCGCTATTTCATATTTTGAAAGAACGGTAAATTTATAATCTAGCTGGTCCAATCTCTACCCCAAAGAGAAAACTTATAAGATGTTAATCTGTAATTTAAATAATATTTACATATAGTATAGTTATAGATGTCAATTTGACTTAAATTGTTATAATGGAAGGTTTTTTGAAGAATCACTTTTTCAAACTGATTAAAACCCTTGTCAAATATCTTTATTGATGTATTTTGATGAAATTTATAATTATTGATAATAATAACTAGCCTGGTTTGCATTAATTTTAGCCGTAGAGCTATTTGATGTAAAAAGACGAAGGATAGGATTGGGTGAGATAGCAAATTCATGAATTTTTGTATAATAATATTTTATCAAATAAAAAATAATAAAAATTCAATACTTCATAAATGTAATAAACTTTTGGAATAGTATAAAACTTTGATTAAAAATTTTATAAATCATTTTCTCGTTGGTTTGTAAGGATATTTATTCTATTATGACCTTTATTGGAAAATTAATATTTAAAGAGATATAAATAGCGTATAATCCAAGCTTATTTCTGCCTGATAACTTATGCTATATTTTGAAATACAATTACTTAACCAATTGAGTTCCCAAGTACGACTTAGGAATCAGAGGAAATATATTCTAACATACATTATAAAAGTCACACAATTTATCCAGCAGAAGTTCATTAAGCATATTTCATTTTTTCCGTTCTCGAATTTTATTTTTATTGAAGAGGTTACAGGACAAGTACGCAGGTGTAATTAAAAACATAGAGAGTAGAAATTTAGTTTTGAGATATCAATTTTTATTTTTTTTAATGATAATAAAGGAAACTAAAACAAGCCTAATATCCGTGGCTAAGCATCTTAGTAGAGTTTCTTTATAAACAAACCACTTCTAATATTATTACAAGATTGTATTTGATTTTGATTTAAAAGTTATTAGTTTAGTAATGGACAAGCAAAATTGAGCGTAAAAGTTTCATATAAATACAAATAGATAAGAGGAGAGATATAGCATAATTTACCAGTATAAACTATATTTTTAGTATCCTATAAAATATGGCCTTATTAATCTAATTAAGTAGGAGGGAAAATTATGAATTTAAAGAAAGTTATCTCATTAAGTTTAATAATAGCAGTTTTTGCATTACCATCGCTTTTAAGTGCTCATTGTCAAGTCCCCTGTGGGATTTACGGAGATACTCTGCGTATAAAACTAATGAAAGAGCATGTCCAAACTATTGAAAAGTCAATGAATACTATTACAAAACTGCAGAAGAAACAGACAAACAAAAATCAACTTGTCAGGTGGGTAAATAACAAAGATGAACATGCTGAAAAATTTAGTGAAATTGTAACTTATTATTTCATGAGTCAGAGAATAAAGCCTGCTGAACCAGAAAATGAAACAGCATATAAAAAATATCAGGATCAGATAGAAATACTACACAAAATGCTGGTCTATGCCATGAAGAGTAAACAAACTACTGATCTTGATAATGTTGAGAAATTGAGAGAACTCATTAAAAAGTTTAAAGACACTTATTTCCATGAACATTAAATCGTAGATAGCATTTTGAAATATCCCTAAAGAGCGAGAGGATATCATCCCCAAAACGAACTTTCTTTAGCTGTGGATAGAGGATTGGGCGCTTCTTGCAAGAGAGGAAGCAGTAGGAAAGCGGATATTTTATCTCTGTTGACAATTCTTTATACCAGGTAAAAACTACCAGGATTAAACCCAGGATGCCAACAGGAATTATCCAACCGGGACGGTCTTCAGAGTAAACTTTTTCAAGCAATTTATGCTCGTCATATGGTAAAACATGCAAATAAACGGGTTTTAATAGTACTATCATTCCAAAAATCAGGCCTAAAACACGAAAATAATGCATATTTAATCCTAGGAATATATAAATCTCAAAATGTTACTATATTATGGAATTAAATACAACAAAAATCAGTGATTAAATTGACTTTATAGATATATGTATATACTTTTTATAGGAAAACATTGAATTTAAGTAAGGAGGGAAATAAAATGAATAAGCGCCAAAAGTACATCGATAAAATTTCGGCTAAGATCAAAAGGTGGGAAGCAGAAATTAAAAAAAAGGAGGCACAACTCCAGGAGACCAAAATTGATAATCAGGATAAAATTGATGAGCGTATCAATGAATTGAAAGAGAGAATTCAAGAAGCAAGACAAAGGCTCGATGAAATCCGTACAGCAAGTGATGAAGCCTGGGAAGAAATGAAAGCAGGATTTGAAAAAAGTTGGTCAAATTTGAGTGAATCAATTCAAAATGCTTTAGATAAATTCAAAAAGTAAATTGGAGAAAAACATGAAAGCAAAAAGAATATTTATTTTAATTATTTCACTATTATTATTAGTAATTTTTTTGCAAAACACCCAGGAAATAAATTTTCACATTTTACTCTGGAAAATAAGTATGCCACAGATATTCCTGTTATTAATTGTTAGTGTAGTTTCTTGTATTATTGGTTATGTAGGGCATATGATATTAGGGAAGTCTAGGAATTAGTAAATGATCTGTTTATGAACTCCTGAATTTTGTATTTGAAACAGTATTATATTCTGTCTGATTTTATGTGAATTTGATTAGTAAACTCAATGATTTATCAGGCAGTGTTGGTTAAAAATATTCCAGAATTATGAAGAGATGTTTTAATAAAATTATCGTATCTAAGTCTTGAGACTTCCAGTTCAATTGCTTCAAGAAACACTTTTTTTATTCACTAAATTATTGATGACTCGAGGCAGAGCCTCTCAAAAAAATAGCGTTACCCTCATCAGAGGTGAAGAAGCAGGAGCTTCGTAACGAGAGAAAAAAAAGGAAGTTGTTTATTTTATCATCCGACATATAGATAACCCTGTGAAGATTGGCTCGGAAATTGCAATAGAATTAGACTAAATATAAATTGACCAATATAAATAAAAGGAGTAGATTATTGAAATCTACCCCAATTTATCGAGAAACATTTTTCTAATACCTATTTCATTAATATACATTTTTTTGTACTTATATAATTTGGTGTAATTATTCGATACAGATAAACGCCTGAGCTATACTGTCCAGCTTTCCACTGCACAAGATGATGACCTTCTTCCTGTTTCACATTAATTAACTCCTCTACCAATTTACCATTGATATCATAAATATTAATTTTAACATGCGAGGCCTTTGGCAGAGAATATTTGATATTTGTGACAGGATTAAAAGGATTGGGGTAATTCTGTTCCAAACGAAAGTCAAATTTATGTAATTCTTGGTCTGCAACATTGGTTTGAAAATCAGAACTGACAAAAGTTTCACTGTACATCAAAACTCCATCATTACCATTGCCAGTTTTATCTTTGCAGGAACCATTGAAATCAAAATAGGCTTCTAGGCCGTTTTCCTGACCAGTGAGTTCCTCTCTCATTTTTGCTTGGATTTCATTTTTCTCAAGTGCCCTATTCCAGATTCTAAATTCGTCGAATAAGCCTGAAAATGCTCCCTTGAAATCTATGTTACCAATTATCAAATATCCGTCCTTTGCTTTTAAGGCACCGGAAGCATCGGCTGAGTCAGACAAGTTACCATTTACGTACAATTTCATATTATTTGTCTCTGAATCTTTATCATAGGTTACTGACAAATGAGTCCAGACTTGATTACTTATTTCGGACTCGGCTTCCAAATATATGTCATTATTATCTGTTTCAAATTCAAAATATGGTTGGTAAGACTTAGTACCTAAAATAAAACCAGAATACATATCTTTAGATACAATTTTTAATTTTTCAGGTGCTTCTGCAGAAGGCTTGACATAGATTTCAAGTGTAAAACTATTAGACATATCAAATGTATTTTGTATTACCTGCATGTTATCATAGATTCTATTATCATCATTATAATCAAGACTCAAAGCCTGATTTTTATCGGGGTTATTCGCCATTGGATTTGTTTCATATTTTCTATAAAAAATATCATAATCGTAAACCGAAGAATATAAAAAATAGCCGCAAAAAGCCAGATGAATATCGCCATTATTATCAATTTGCATTTGAGGGTATATATTATTACTTCCTGGTTCTCCAAATATACTGAAATGGGGGCTCATCATTACAGGTATTGAGTAGTCTTTGCCACCATCATTGGAATAAGCAAGGGAGGGCCAGGAATAAAATATATAAAAATCTTCATTATTATTTCCAGATACTAGAGAGGGCCAGGCTCCTTTTCCAATAGAATCAGAATCTTTATCTAATAGCTGTTTCGGATCCTCAAATGAATTTCCGGAATTATTAGAATGTATAGTAAATAAGGCATAATTATCACAGAAAAACACAATATTGACATAATTATTTTTTACACTAATTGTTTCATAAGCCTGATAAATATCATAGCCTTCTGGCATTTTCCCTTCTGTCAAATTTTTTGCCTGATTAAAAGTCTGCCCCTTATCTGCTGAATGGGCAAGATATATATGTTTTTCGTCATTTTCATTATAGGCACAAAAGACAATGTATAAGTCATCACCATTAGATGCAATTTTGGGCACATAATTATCATCCTGTAAAAACATAGCTTTGTGATCTCCATCGGCAGAGGGGAAGGAGAGAGTTGTCTTTTGAAATGTATCCCCTTCATTATTAGAAGCACTCAAATACAGTTCCCGCCTTTGTAATCCATACATATAATATTGCTCAGAATATAGAACATAAATATTTTCACCATCGACTAATACATCCCATATTTCCCATTCACTACCACTATCGGTTGAATATACAATCTTCTCCTGAAAAGTATCACCATTATCAGAACTTCTTTTGATATAATAGGTGTTATCCGCAGCGGCATTATATTGAATTCTGTATCCAATCGTTAAAAAATCACCATCGTAATCAGCAAACACATCTGTAACATGATAAGCTTCGGCAGCAGTTACAATCACCTTTGGTTCTGAAAAGCTTTGTCCTCCATTTGTAGAGCGAATATGATGAAGTGTGCCATACCAGGTATCGCCCCATCCTCTTCCGGGAACAAGGACATGTACATTGGTACCTGAAACTGCTATTTGCCATTCTTCACTATTAAATTTGACATCATTTCTAGCATCAGAAAAGAGTTCCTGCTTTGACTCCCAGCTTTCTCCTCCATCTGTCGATTTTCTATAGAAGATAAACCTTTTTTTATAAGCACTATCTGCAGCCCAGATCATATGCACAGTACTACCCTCGACCACCATTCTTGGAACTCTATCTTTATAACCAGGAGTTTTCTCCCCAGCCCCTTCGCTAATGTTTGTCACCCAATTTGATAACTTTACATTTTTTGCAAATACCGTCGCAATACTGAAAAGACATATTATACCAATTATAAACAACCTATACTTCTTGCTTTGCATTTTTGACTCCTTCAAAGTTAATCTAAAACAAGGAAATTCTTATTTATATTACAATTTAGATAGTATTTATTTAAAAGTCTAATGTATCTAATAAAAAAATGTTAAGGGGGTCTTAATTCTCTATATGCTAGGACTTGAAAAATCTAGTATAAGGAGTGCCTTTTTGATAATTTTAACACACTTCTACTCGTTACCAGGCTCATGTCTGTTTTTCAACCTCTGGTGAGGGTAACGTAATATGTTTATTAAACAGGAAAGATATTCAAAATTATTGATAACTCGAGGCAGAGTCTCTCAAAAAAATCAACGTTACGAAGCGGGAGCTTCGTAACGAGATAAATGATTTTATAAAACAGGAGCTTTGTAAAGAGAAAGGTGATTATTCTTCATCAGTAAAAATTGAATTAAAGATTCCCCTGTAATCCTCAACAATGTCTTCCTCTAAGCAATAGCATACTTTAGGACCATCAATATTACCCTTAATCCAGCCTGCATTCTTTAATATCTTTAGATGCTGAGATACAGTTGATTGGGAGATAGGAAGACGATCAACAATATTACCTACCATACACTGTGAATCACAGGGTAGGTTGGCCAGTATATGTAATATTTTGATTCGATGGGGATGCCCTAATGCTTTGGATAGTTCTGCCAAATTTTCTTTTTGGTCGGGGTCCATTTTTTATTTCTTCGTTAGATTTTATTTAACCGCAACAACCTGATTGTGTGGGTTTGACACTGGTACTTTCACAACAGGAACTCGTTTTTTTAATACCAATCATTTCACCGGCAGCGAATAAACCAGCCTTTATTATTAATTCAGCAGGGATTTCTTCGTATACTTCACCATCTATTTCAATAGTTCTACAATCAGTCGGACCACAAACATCGCAACATTCGCTCTGTCCTACTTCTCCGTTGATCCATTTTTCTAACTCTTTTCCATTGATCATAATTTTGTTGGATTCGAGTGGATTGTCTTTGAATTCCTGCAATGATATCTTTTTAGTTTCCGGTTCGACTTTTATACCAAGATTTCTGAATGATCTATCCAATACTGCCACTGCCTTTCTAAATTCATTTCCAGTTTTACTACACCTGGGACAGGTCTCATTTTCGGTAACAAGTCTTTGCCAGTTAATGTTTAGTTTCTGCATCTATTACTCCTTTATCGTTAATTTACGATAACTAAATGTATATTATTTACAGTAATTTATCAACCATATTTTTGAAGAATTTTCACGATTATCCCGGTAATTATTAGATTTGATTTTAACGCCAATCTTTGTAGGTTATATTAGAAGAATGTTTAGATTCAATCAATATAAGAGAGGAAACTATGACAGGTAAAGAAAAAAAGAAGGGGAAATTAATATTTATCGCTACTGATAGGGGTGTGACCACCTATAAAAAAAGTAAAAGGAGTTGGAAAAAAATTGATAGATCAATCAGTGAAATAGAGATTACGTGTATTGATTGTTACAAAAATAAGGTTATAGCTGGGTCCAGAAATGGTCTCTATTTATCAGAAGATGCAGGGGAATCCTGGCGTGAAGTGGAAGAAGGCCTGACAATAGAACATATACGCTGGGTAAAATTTCATACCGATGATAGTGATATAGTTCTGGTGGGAACTGAACCGGCAGCAATTTTTATTTCCAAAGATGGAGGGTACAGTTTCTGGAAATGTCAGGAAGTTAGTGAAATGCGGAATAAATACGGATGGTATCTGCCCTACAGTTCCGGAGCGGGTTGTGTGCGTGATTTTGATATGAAAGATTCCCGTGCTTACGCGGCTGTAGAAGTAGGCGGAGCACTAAAATCCGAGAATTACGGAGAGAAATGGCAATTAGTGGAAGGAAGTACAGGAAAAACAAGTACATCTGGCCCTCCCATAATTCACCATGATGTACATTCTATTCAAGTACATCCTTCTTCGTCAGAACTAGTATATGCTCCCTGCGGAGGTGGTTTCTATCGCTCCCGAGATGGTGGCAAGAAATGGGAAAGATTATACGAGTGTTACTGTAGAGCAGTCTGGGTGGATCCAGAAGATTCGGATAGAATAGTACTGGGACCTGCTGACGATGTAGATATAAATGGTAGAATAGAGATAAGTAAAGATGGAGGTGAAAACTGGAAGTCGGCTTCCGATAATCTTTCTACTCCCTGGCCTAACCATATGGTAGAAAGATTTACTCAGTCAGGTGAGGAGTTATTGGCCGTATTATCATCAGGAGAAGTTATTATTACGAAAATAGGTTCCTGGGAATGGGAATATATTCTACCGGAAAATGAAACTGCTCATGCTCTTACGACTAATGGTTAATCTTGAGAGCTCCAGGTTATATTTTAAATTGGACAAACACTATAATGAGATAAGTGTGAAAATAAATTGAGGAGGGAATATGTTGATTCAATCTAATAGCAAGAGGGAATACATCTGTTTTAAGTTATCTGCTTTGGTTGTAATGTTAATTTTTGTATTCACTTTCACTACCAGCACTTGCTATGGTCAAACAAGCAATGACAACACATTCTCTTCTTCAGTTTTCATGGCACAAACGGATATAATTCAGTTTAATACACCACAGAACTGGAATCCTATCAATCCCATTATGAATATTGGCTCTGATTATAGATTGGATGAAATAATTTATCAGGGACTTAAAACTGTTCTAAACCCTAATTACTTACCAGCTGCCAATGGTCAGGAGCATGCTCATGACCAAGAGTCACAGGAGACAGAACAAGTCTCGGATACAGCTGCTGCAGGCGCAGAATCAGATTCGGATACTACAGGGGAGGTCTCAGAGGCTGCAGAGAGTGAAGAACATGAGCACGGAGAAGGTTTCTGGCATTCTTTAGTAGTCCCTTTTGGAATCGTCACTTTTTCATTCTTATTTTTAACTGTTTTGTCCGGCCTATTCAAGAAAAAATTGGGTAGATTGTTTTTGAAAATTCATCCGGTGCTGGCTTATATAACTCTGGTGCTTGGAGTTTGTCATGCTCTCTTAGTGATATTGACTTAGATAGTCCTGGAAGAAGGGAGGAGGCTTATTCTCGTTCCAGTCTTCCTGTATTTGCTTGTAGCTATTATTAGTGTTAGCTCGCTTGTTCTTACTTCCTTGCCTTTTAACGACAATATTCTTTACATCTTTCGGATTGAAATTTCACTAAATCAATAAATTGATGTTTGTTATATCAGTATGTTGGTCCAGGGCAGAGTCCCTTCACCTCGTTACCAGGCTCCTGCCTGTTTTTCAAACTCTGGTGAGGGTAACGTAATATATTTTTTCAAACCTCTGGTTTGTTTATTAAACAGGAAAGATATACTTACATTTTGCCTTGAGAATTATTTGAAGGAAAAGCTTTGTATAAAAGGGGCCTTCCAGCCTCAAAGGTAAAGGTACAAATCAGATCTTTGTAATCAAAAATATAGAAATGAGAATATAAAACTTAACTATCTTTATAATGATAGAATTTCTACTTCCAATAAATTATTATCATTTGCAGAACTATATTTCCAGTGTTCCGGTCTGTCAACCAGCCCTCGCTTGACAGAGTTGTTATGAATATATTCTATCTTCTGTTGTGCCATTTCAACTGATTGGATAAATTTGGGATGGCTACCTTCCTGCCAGACTTGATACTTACTGTCTTTGTAGGATTTTTTGTAATATTTGAATTGATTTAGCAGCCCTTTCTTATTATCAGTTTCGGCCTGATCTATTATTTCTCGGGCTGTATAGCTTTTGATTGAAGATATTTTCTTAGACAGATTGTCTGCATAAGCAACCATATGAAAGTGATTATCAAGAATTACATAAGCGAAAACCTGTAAATTTTTATTATCTTGACAGAATTTAATTGAGTCAATTAGTATATTGATATATCTATCAGATGTAAAAACTGGTATGTGTTGAATAATAGTAGAGGTAATAAAGTAGAGTCCCGCTTCGGAATCATAGGAGTATCTATCTCTCATATTAAGCTACCTGATTTTAAATTTGATAATTATTTTAGCCAGTGGAATTTAATAATTTACAGCTATTGATCAAATTAATTGTTTTAGCTATGCTGTATAAGCGAGGCAGAGCCTCTCAAAAAAATCAGCGTTACGAAGCGGGAGCTTCGTAACAAGATAGAGATAAAGTTAAATATAACTTGTCTAATATTAATAAAAAGGAGTAGGTTGTTGAAATCTACTCCTTTTTATAGATAAATATTTCTGTACTACCTATTTCATTAATATACATTTTTTTGTACTTATATAATTTGGTGTAATTATCCGATACAGATAAACGCCTGAGCTATACTGTCCAGC